>Ga0209749_1000162_pt1 | contig 113809 bp, 87 predicted proteins | sample EPASupsiteSAE347_FD_187267 | JGI IMG/M metagenome (GOLD analysis project Ga0209749, IMG submission 187267) | Bioremediated contaminated groundwater from EPA Superfund site, New Mexico - Sample SAE3-47 (SPAdes) (version 2) | ecosystem: Environmental > Aquatic > Deep subsurface > Groundwater >... | reverse complement strand
ACCAGCGGACAGTCGGACGAGGAGAAGAATGTTATCAATCACCATGGCACCACCGCACCACCGCACCACGGAATAAGCGGACAGGCGGACCAGTGGACCAGTGGACAGTCGGACGAGGAGAAGAATGTTATCAATCACCATGGCACCACCGCACCACCGCACCACGGAATAAGCGGGCAGGCGGACCAGTGGACCAGTGGACAGTCGGACGAGGAGAAGAATGTTATCAATCACCATGGCACCACCGCACCACCGCACCACGGAATAAGCGGACAAGCGGACAAGCGGACGAGCGGACAAGAGGACGAGGAGAAGAATGTTATCTGTCACCACTGCACCACTACACCACGGCACCATGGAACAAGCGGACCAGCGGACACGTTTCCTGAAACCCCGGAACGCGAAACCCGTCAGCTGGAACTCCCCCGCGTGCAGGTTGGTAGTTCGATCATGCCGGGAAAGATCAACCCGGTGATACCGGAATTCGTGATCAGCGCGGCCCATAAGATCTATGCTAATGATCAGGTCATTACCTCACTTTGTGCCCAGGGATGTTTGGAACTGAATGCCTACCTGCCTGTTATCGGCCATGCCCTTCTCGAAAGCCTGAAACTGCTCATCGCCTGCGATCAGACACTGAAAACAAACCTGTTCAACGGACTGGCCATCCATCCTGCGATAAGCCGTGAAATGCTGTTCCGGAGCCCCGCCGTGACCACGGCCCTGATCCCGTTGATCGGCTATAACAAGGCCGCGGAACTGGCAAAATACATGTTAACGCGGGGAACTGACATCTTCTCAGCAAACCGTGACCTTCAATGCATTCCGGAAGCCCGGTTGAACCAGTTACTGCTTCCCGAGAACCTGCTGAAACTCGGGTACACGCTCAGCGATTTGGAGAAAGAAGGGGAGGAGAATGAGAAATGCTAAAAGCGAAATAGCGAAAAGAATTCAAAATTCAAACCAGGCATTAGGCATTGGGCATTAGGAATTAGGGAAAAACAATAATTCAAACCAGGCATTAGGTATTGGCCATTAGCTATTAGGAAAAAGATTCAAAACAAAATGCAAATCAATCAATCAGTCATTCAATCAATCAGTAAATCCCTCAATTGTAAATAGTAAATCATGGCAACCGTACATCCATTTGTCCGCTTGTCCTCCAGTCCGCTCTTCGTCCAACTCTTCGTCCAACTCTTCGTCCAACTCTTCTAGTAAATCCTCCTGTACAGTCCGTAGATAACGGGATTTCCCGATCTAACCTGGATGGTGAACCGATCCAAAAGATAGGGTGTTTTCATCGGGTTCCACACGAAGGCCTTGAGGAGCAACCCGTGGTGGCGCAATTCGATGTCGCTCAGCCGGAGTGAGATGTAGGCGCACCCCTGTTGCCCCGGCTTTAAATAGTCGGCTACTGCCACCGATTTCCAGTAAACTTCTTTGCCGTTTGCCGTCACCGACATGACCAGCCAAGCCCCCGGGAATACTTCGGGAAGCCGCAGGTCGACCGACATGTCGATCACATCGTCGGGACTCCGCATCAGGTCGCGAATCGGCATGGAAAAGGTAGGACTGAATTCGTCGCCTTTCCGCACCAGAAAACTGTATTTTCCTTCAATAGGCAGCGAATCGGTGATCTGGTCCTGATCGATCCATCCCCATTCGGGCGGAGCGGGTTCGAAATTATTGGTGAGGGTGTAAAAATATTCTTCAGGAGGAGGCCCCTGCTTTCTGTCATTTTGAAACTGTCCTTTACCAGAGGAGCTGACAGAATTCGTGCGGGAACTACTTTGGGAAAACAGGTTATAATCACTGCCGGCATTTATCTTGTGAACCTGTCTCTTCTGATGGGCGCTGGTAACATTCAGTCGGGGATCATTTTTGAAAAACAGGTAAAAATCCCCGCCGGCATAAGTCTTATGAACCTGCAGTCCGGGGAAGCGGGAACGAATTAAAGCATAGTTTTCCCACGGGGCAGTCGAGAGGCATCCGTAAACCAGGCAGGGCCGGTTGCACGAGTCGAGCAGCGAAAGTAATTTTCCCCGGGTTCCGGCTGAATCGGCGTAAAGAAAGGGAAGACCGGGGCAACCGAGTTTTTCAAGATAATAAGGGTTGATTTCCCTGCGTGTGTCGAGAATTACCAGACAATTCGCGGCTCCCGGCGAGTCGACGGCCTTTTTTGCTTCCAACACCATTTCCCGGTAGGGGGATTTGTAAAAAAGATCATAATAACGCCTTTCAAAGATCAGCGACGGGATCACAATCGCCGCAATCAACGACACCAATACTGCCTGATGTAACGGCTTTTCGGTTTTGAAAAGGGAGAAGGGTATGAACAACAGGTAGGGGAAGGAAAAGATGAGCACCGAATATTGTAAAACGGAACTTCTGAAGGTGGAATACAGGTAGCCGATCAGGAAGGGCAGTAGAAACCACGCTGCAGAGATCAATACAAACCGGATCCGGATCTTCGGTCGGTCCGTGTACCAATATAACGATAAACTGACCAGCAGGAAGATCAACAGGTAGAGGAACACCGAAAAATGGAAAATGTACTGGATGAAGTCGGTGATGAAATCGAATCTCGGCTTCCGGAGCCACCCTTCGATACCGCCGACACCGAGTTGGTAAAAAAAGATGGGCAGGTGGGGAAGGTAAAGCACGATGACCATAGCACACGCGACCAGGTATGGCAGCAGCCTCTTGCGGTTACAAAAAAACAGTCCGGTGATCCCGACCATTGCGGCAAACAACATGCTGAAGTGGTGGTTATAAGCGCACAGAGCGCCGGCTACCGTGAATCCTGCCAGGTTCAGCAACAAATTCCGTTCGGGGCGGAACAATACCCGGGTCCAGAACCAGACCAGTAAAAGTGTGAAAAACAGCCCGCTGGAATAGGGACGCGCAATCTGACTGTACATCACCGGGAACTGCAGGAAGGAGACGAAGGCCGCTGAAGTAAGTCCTACTGTGGAATTGAACCACTCTTTCCCGATCAGGTAAACCATCCAGACTGAAAGAAGCCCGAAGAGGATAAAGGGAAGTTTCAAAGCGATGACCGACACACCAAACGATTTGATCAGCAGCCAGATGAAGACCTGCACGCCGGCCGGGTGACCGTCGATCTTCACTCCTTTCTCAATCAGGTCGCCGAAGGTGCCGTACTGCGCCCGGATGATGGCGGAAAACTCATCGTGTGTGAACGGGATATCGGGGAGCCGGTAAAGGCGAAGCGCTGCTCCGGCCAGTAAAATCAATAAGATCAGGATGTGATCAATCTGAAACCGGTTCCTCGAATTCAGCATTGTGCGACTTTTTCGCGGTAAAATTAATTAAAAGAATGTCACTTCCCGGAAAAGAAAAGCGACGCGTTAAAACCCCATTCCGGTAAAGAGTTTAGAACAGCCTGCAATATCAAAGAAGAAGGCGGCCTGTTGAGCCGCCTTCCATAAGCATTGAATCATCTTGATTTCTCCTGATGGGTTATTTCGTTTTATCGGGGAAAGGAGGCATTCCCGGGAATTCTTTCGGCCAGCTTTTCAGCTCTTCCTTCATCAGCTCAATGGCTTTGTTGAGTTGCTGATCTTCGCCCGCGTATTCCCGTGCAGGATCATTATCGACTTCAATATCCGGATCAACGCCATATCCTTCGATGATCCAGTTTTTACCTTCTGTGTCGTAGGGCGCAAATTCCGGCCGCATCAACTGTCCGCCGTCGATGAATGGCAGTGTGCCCCTGATTCCGACCACACCGCCCCAGGTTCTTTTTCCGATTGCTTTCCCGATCTTGAGTTTCTTGAATTGATAAGGGAACAGATCGCCGTCGGAAGCCGAGTAGTTATCGATCAGGATGCATTTCGGCCCCCACTGCATTTCCAGCCTGCCTGGCGCCACATCGGTGTTGCGGGCCATCGTCATCATGGTCATCTCGCGGTTGAGCCTTTCGATGATCATGGGAGAAACATTTCCGCCGCCGTTGCCGCGGTCGTCGATGATGAGGGCCCGTTTATTCAGTTGGGGATAGAAATGTTTCACGAATTCGTTCAACCCGGCCGGACTCATGTCGGGAATGTGAATGTATCCCACCTCGCCGTTCGTGGCTTCGCTGACCTTCCGGGTATTTTCAGCGACCCAGTTGTAGTAATAAAGCTGGGCTTCATCATCAACCGGAACGACAATCGTCTTACGCGCACCGGACTCCGAAGGCGTTGCATTCACCGTCAACTCTACCTGCTGATCGGCCCGGTTAACCATCGCTTCATTAAAGTCCTTCAGATCCCGGGTCGATTTTCCGTTGACGGCCAGGATAAGGTCACCTTCCTTTACATCGACGCCCAGTTCGGTTAGCGGCGACCGGGTGTTTTTGGTCCAGTTCTCGCCCTTCAGAATTTGATCGATCCGGTAGTATCCTGAAGCATCGCGGCTGATCTTGGCTCCCAATAACCCCAGCTTGATCCTGCGGGGTTCGGGTTTGTCGCCGCCACCCACATAGGAATGTCCGATGCTGATCTCTCCGACCATTTCACCGATCACGTAGTTCAGATCGTTTCGGTTGTTAACGTACGGAAGCAACGCTGCATATTTCTCCCGGATGGCGGGCCAGTCGGCGCCATGCATGTTGGGGGCATAAAGAAAATACTTCATTTGCCGCCACGACTCATTGTATATCTGCGCCCACTCGGCCTTGAAATCGACGACCAGCTTCATATCCGACAAATCGGCCCAGTCCTTCACGTCAACTTTGCCTTTGGGAAGATCAACGACTCCAAACTTTCCCGAGGAGGCTACGACCATCTTTTTTCGGTCTGCTGAGATTTCATACGTCCCGAAATCACCCAGTTGGGTCTCCTTCTGATCCTTCAGGTTGTAAGTCATAAGTCCGCCCTGCCTGCCACCGCGTCCTGCCTTGATGTAATAAACATTGTCGCCGACGCAATTCAGATTAAAATAGGTGCCGGCATCCACCGGTAATCCCACGATCCGGCCGATAATCCCGTCAAGGTCGATAACCACATCTTTTTTATCATCCCCCTTATTTCCCTCATCTTTTTTCCCTTCATCCTTCTTGCCCTCATCCTTCTTTCCTTCTTCCTTCTTCGCCTCATCCTTTTTAACCGTCACCTCATCATTTTCCGGTGCAAACGGGTTCGGGGTGGCCTTGGCCAGGGTCACGAAATAGATCTTCGACATATCGGTGTACACGTGGTTCCATTCGGTCCAACTGTAAGTCGGGTTAAAATCTCGGTTGGAGGTAAAAAAGAGGTACTTCCCGTCGCTGCTGAAACATCCGTTACCGGAATCGTACCAGGTGTCGGTAACCGGAGTTTTCGTTTTTGAAGAAATTTCATAGAGATAGATTCGGGATGCAACGCGGCGTTCAGGATAGGTGTAAACGATCCATTTGCTGTCGGGCGACCAGTTAAAGTCGGTAAACTCCCAGTTTTTTGCAGTTTCGACCAGGGTCACCTCTTTGCTGTCGATTTCAACATACTGGAGGCGGAGCAGCTTATCGGACCATAAAAGTTTTTTGCCGTCGGGCGACCAGATCATGGTAAATTTATAGGTGTCGCCGTTTTTCGTGAGCTGAACGGGATCGGATAATCCGTCCTGTTTCTGGATGAAAATCTCATCTTCTCCGGTACGATCCGATATATAAGCAACGTATTGTCCGTCGGGCGACCAGGCTACTTCCCGTTCGTGGATGCCGGGAGTCTGGGTAAGATTTTTTGTGATACCGCTTTTGGCCGGGACCGTCCATACATCGCCGCGGGCCCCGAATGCCAGCCGTTTCCCATCGGGAGCCAGAGAGAACGTGTTGATGAATTTCCCGGCATCCCTTAGGCGGTCGCGCCCCGAAAGCATATCGTTCGCGATCCGGACGGTCACCTTTTGGGTTTTTTGCGTAGAAAAATCGTAGAGATAGATGTATCCTCCGTTCTCGAAGACCACACCGGTATTGCCCAGCGACGGGAATTTTATATCGTATTCTTTGAAATCGGTCACTTTCCTGGTCTCCCGGGTCTTCAGGTCGTAACAATATAAATTGGTGGGACGCTCCCTTTCTGAAACAAAATAGATCTTGTCGTCGTTCCACATGGGAAACATGTCCTGAAATTTATTCCCGGTGATATTTTCGGTCTGTTTGGTTTTAAAATCATAGATCCAGATATCATCGGCCATGCCGCCCTGGTAATGTTTCCAGGTGCGGAATTCACGAAACACCCTGTTATAAGCCAGTTTGGACTGATCAGGCGAAAATGAACAGAAACCGCCGCAGGGAAGCGGCAACTCTTCGGAAAGACCGCCATTCACGTTGACGATAAAAAGCTGTCCTTTAAAATCGTTGAAACTTTGTTTACGCGACCGATAAACGATGTTGGAGTTGTCCTTCCAGGTCATCACGATGTTGTTGGGGCCCATCCGGTCGCTGATGTCGTCGCGCCCGAGGGTGGCCGTGTAGGTGAGTCGTTTTGGTGCCCCGCCAACTGAAGGCATCAGGTAAACCTCGGTGTTCCCGTCGTACTGGGCGGTGAAGGCGATCTGCTTGCCATCGGGAGAGAACCGGGCGAACATTTCATAGCCATCAGCGTCGTTGGTCAACTTTTGGGCAATGCCGCCGGACTTATCAACCGAGTAAAGGTCGCCGGCATAGGTGAATACAATCTGGTCGCCGTGAATGGCTGGAAATCGCAACAGCCGTGCCTCTTCCTGGGCGAATAACAGGGTACAGCTCAGCAGGGCCGCAATGAATAACATACTTTTTTTCATGGGTATCGGGTTTGGTTTGTATCGGAAATTATCGGAAAGATTACCGGATTAACATATTCGGCCTATCTGAAGCAAAGATATTTACTTTCGGCCATCACCATCCCGTTTTTCGATTTTTGAGGCCATTTACTCGATGAACCGGCATTTGAACTTAATGAACCGGCGTTACCTATCCCGTTCCCTGACCCCTTTCGGAAGAATTTACTATCTTTGCCCGAATTCCGTAAGCCTCACTCCGGATCAGCCACACGGGAAGGACCATCTGAACTTCCGGGTCCGGCTGCGAAAACCGGGGTTCAGCGATCAGAATGCGGGATGTTTTTTGTATCAGTTTAAATCTTAAGATATATGTCAGTACAAGCATATTTCGACGGCAATAAAAAGGTCAATGCCCTTATCGACGGATTCACCGTCTTTACGGATCAACCCGCCCAGTCGGGAGGCGACAACTCGGCTCCCACGCCCTTTTCCTTATTCCTGGCTTCACTGGGGACCTGCGCCGGGATCTATGTCAAAGGATTCTGCGATCAGCGTGGTATAAAGGCCGATTCCATAACCATCGATATGGATGGCCTGTTTGATCCAGTCAAAAAAATGATCGGAAAATTCATTTTGAAGATCAACGTACCGGCTGATTTTCCTGCACAATACGATGAGGCGATCATCCGTACTGCATCGCTTTGCGCCGTGAAACGCCACCTCCATCCCGATATTGAGAATGAAATCACCATCGTACGCCGCAATTCCTGAAAAATTACAGATATTCCATCTGACCAGTGAAAGATAAAAACAATAACACATGAATGATCTATAGGAACCACCTGCGCAAAACGCGGATGACAATAATGGATATTCCATGTGACCAATGAAATATAAAATTATTAACACATGAAACACAAACCTTCAGGCTTCAATTCGAAGCTCGTCCACGGGGCCGGTCCGAAGGACCCCCTGGGAAGCGTAATCACCCCCATCTACCAGACCTCGACCTTCGCCTTCGAGTCGGCCGACCATGGCGCTGCCTGTTTCGCAGGTGAAAGCGATGGATTCATCTACACCCGGATCGGAAATCCGACCATCCGTGATCTGGAAAAGACCATTGCAGAATTGGAACATGGATTCGACGGGATCGGGTGCTCCTCCGGTATGGGAGCAGTTAACACGGTCTATATGGCTTACCTGGGCGCCGGAAAACATATTCTCAGCCACAATGCCGTTTACGGACCATCACGCGGGATCATCGAAAACACATTTTCGCGGTTCGGAGTGGCCTCGACCTATGTGGATACCACGGATCTGAAACAGGTCGAAAATGCCATCCGGCCCGAGACCGCGTTGATTTACCTGGAGACCCCGGCCAATCCGACGATCGGAATCTCCGATATCCCGGCCATTTGCGAACTGGCCCACCGGCACAATATCCCGGTATGCGTCGACAATACTTTCTGCAGTCCATACCTTCAGAATCCGCTTGACATGGGCGCCGACGTGGTGCTTCATTCGCTTACTAAATTCTTAAACGGTCATGCTGACATCGTGGGCGGAATAATCGTCACAAAAAATGAAACCGATTACAAAAAGGTGCGTCAGATGATGGTGACGCTGGGATGCAACATGGATCCCCACCAGGCATTCCTGACCCGCCGCGGATTGAAAACATTGGCACTCCGCATCGACCGGGCCCAGGAAAATGCCATGAAAGTGGCTACTTTCCTCGAAAATCATCCCAAAGTCGCGTGGGTTATGTATCCCGGTCTGAAATCGCATCCGCAGTATGAACTCGGGAAAAAAATGATGCGGGGACCCGGGGCGATGATGAGTTTTGGCCTGAAGGGCGGACTGCCGGCCGGAAAACGGCTTATGAACGAGGTTCGGCTTTGTGTCCTCGCGGTTTCGCTCGGCGGTATCGAAACCCTGATCCAGCACCCGGCATCGATGACCCACAGCAAACTCTCGGCAGCAGCCAAAAAAGAGGGCGGCATCAGCGACGAACTCGTAAGGCTGTCGGTCGGCATTGAAGAGGCGGAGGATATCATCGCTGATCTGGAACAGGCATTGCAGAAAATTGACAATTGACAATTGACAATTGACAATGGACAATTGACAATTGAAAACGGAAGACGGACAGTTGAAGATTGATATTGTTGGGTTGATCAGTGTTCTGCGATGGAAGGGAGGCATTTTTCCGGGGAAAGATTATCTTTGGTTTTTAAGATGAATCAGTAGTTCTGGTGAGAAACATCCTACGATACCTTGCCATCATTTTTTTTATAATTGTCATTTGTCAATTATCAATTGTCAATTCCTCCCATGCGCAGAAGGTGGGTGTGGTTCTGAGTGGCGGGGCTGCAAAGGGGGGTGCGCATATCGGGGTTCTCAAAGCCCTCGAAGAGCAGGGTATCCCGATCGATTATATAGCCGGCACTTCGATCGGGGCTATTGTCGGGGCCATGTACGCCAGCGGCTATACGCTGAAAGAAATTGAGGATCTCATGAGTTCCCGGGAGTTCCAGCGATGGGCTACGGGAGTAACCGATGAAGATTATACCTACTATTTCTGGAAGGAGGATCCCAATGCCTCCTGGGTTTCAACCAACTTCAATTTCAACAAGAAGCTTACCGCCCTGTTGCCCACCCACCTGATCAATACTTTTGAAATCGACTTTCATTTGATGCGCATTTTTTCGCAGGCGGGCGCCGTTTGCAAAGGGAATTTCGACAGCCTGATGGTGCCGTTTCGTTGTGTGGTCGCCGACATCGACTCAACCAAGCCGTTGATTCTGCGACATGGCGACCTGAGCGCTGCGGTCCGCGGTTCGATGAGCATCCCGCTGGTGTTCAATCCGATAGTGCTTGATAACCGACTGGTTTTTGACGGCGGTATGTATAACAATTTTCCCTGCGATGTCATGTTCAGCAATTTTCATCCCGATGTGATCATCGGGAGCCGGGTGGCACAACGGTACAAGAAACCCGACCGGGATGATGTTGTTTCACAGATCCTCTCCATGTTGATGGAAAGCCAGAGCGATACGATCCGCTATCCCGGATCGGTCATGATCACCCCCGATATCCCGGTCATCAGTCCGCTCGATTTTTCACGTACCCGTGAACTTTCCGACAGCGGGTACAAAGCCGCCATGAGAAAAATTCCCGAGATCAGAAAGTATATCCACGATTCCGTTTCAACCGAAAACATGCAGCGTAAAAGGGCTTCCTTCAATGCCCATAAACCCGCGATACGGCTTGACTCGATTCACGTAACCGGCATGAATAAAACGCAGGAACGGTACATCCGGAAGATCCTGAAACACGGAGAACCAACGGTGACGCTGGAAGAACTCAAACACGAATATTTCAGGTTCGTGAGCGAAGGTTTTATCCAGAATATTTTTCCCGTTGCACGGTATAACCCCACCACCGGCTTTTTCGATCTTTACCTGGATATCAAGAAGGCTGATAACTTCGGTGCCGCGTTCGGAGGGAATTTCTCCCTGGCCAACACCAGCGAGGCCTTCCTGCAAATCGATTATAAATATCTTTGGACGAAAGGACTCCGTTTTTATATGAACGGCTATTTCGGACGGATCTACAGCGCGGCAAAATTGGGCGGTCGCATCGATTTTAATTCAAAGGTTCCCTGTTTCATTGAGGCCGCTTACACGTACAACCATTTTAACTTTTTCATGAGCACCAGTTTCTTTTTCGATGACAAGACTCCGAATTACATCATCGAAGGCGAGTATTTCGGTGATGTCAGGATCGGGATACCGGCCACTGCCAACGGGAAAGTAATGGCGGGGTTTACCGACGCTTACACCAACAAAAAATATTATCAGAGTAATATTTTTTCACGCACTGATACTGCAGATCAGACCACTTTTCGGTTTATCTCACCCTCCATTACTTTCGACCTGAACAGCCTCAATCGTAAACAGTATCCCTCCGCCGGGGTCCGGTTGATGATCGACCTTGGTTACTTCAATGGGAAAGAGGACATGATTCCCGGTTCCACGGCCAAGAGCAGGATCCCGGTGACCCATTTCCGAAGCTGGTTCCGGTTGAGATTTTTGTATGATAACTATTTTGAGACTTTCGGACCCCTGAAACTGGGATTTTACGGCGAGGCAGTGATCTCGGATCAGCCGCTGTTCTCCAATTATGTCTCCAGTTTGTTGTACGCGAGCACTTTTCAACCGGTGCCTGAATCCCAGACGTACTTTCTTCCCTCGTTCCGTGCCCAGAGCTATGCCGCGGCAGGACTGAAGATCGTGCTTCGGGTTTATAAAAAGATAGAATACCGGCTCGAAGGATACATCTTCCAGCCATACCGGGAAATCCTTGAGAACCAGGATGACTACACGGCTTATTTCGGACCGCTTTTTGGACGGCGGTCCTATATGGCCTCAACTGCACTGATCTATCACAGCCCGATCGGTCCGCTCAGTATCGTGGCCAATTATTTCGATAAATTCCCCGAAACAGTCACCCTCAACTTTAACATCGGGTACCTGATATTTAACAAGAGGGCTATGCCGTAAGCGTTTTTTGTTTTGGTTTTGAAATAATTGTTATTTTTGCCCCTCATTATGAAACAGAATTAACCGGCGAAAGTCGGACTCTCAAGATTGTATTATTAAAAAGGATGATTAACAACGAATGGAAAAAACTAAGAAGGTCCCTCAGAATCCTGAGCCGGAAGAACATTCCGGACTGGAGGAGAATGCTGTCGCAGTAGAAATTACTGTAGAAAATACAAATTCCCCGCTCCCAACTGATCCCGATCAGACAGAAGTAATAAACCAGACCACCGGGGTTGCCGATAAGGCAGCCGAACCTGAAGAGGCTCCTGTTGTTGAAGCTGATTCAGAATCCGATCTTTCCGGCGAAACAGAGGCAGTTACCGCAGTGGATGAAACCGTTGCCGGATCTGCCCCTGAAGTGGTTTTACCCGGGAGTGAAGAACCGCTCCCGGTTCAGGAGGAAAACGTTGAAAACGCCGTTCCCGGAGAAACATCATCCCCGGAGGCTGAGGAGCCGGCCGTGAATGTTACTGCCGACTTGTCGACGACTCCCGAAGCAGAGGTGCTCCCTGAACAACCTGAAGAATCCGGCCCTTCATCCATCGAACCGGCAGATCCGACTTTCGGGATGGCCGAAGAACAGGCAGTGTCCGTTACATCGCCGGAGTCGCTCGAAGAGACCCTTGAGGATCATCTTGATGAAGTGACCGAGGAAACCGTGGAGCAGATCACGCATGAAGAGGAACTTAATTACGAAACGTATAACCGTGCCGAATTGGTCGACCTGCTTGAAACCGCGGTGAAAGAACCCGATTTTAACGCGACCAAGACCCGGATCGCCCTTATCAAGGTTGCCTTCCTGAAAAAGAAAAAGGAAGATAACCTGAAAAAATACGAAGCTGTCATGGAGGAGGGCGGATCGAAGGAAGAACTGGCCCCGGAACAGGACGAACTCGATATCCGCTTTAATGAACTGTTCAATATTTATAAAGCGAATAAAGCACGCCATTCGGAAGAACAGGAGCGCCAGAAGGCCGAGAACCTGAAAAAGAAATTCGAGATTCTCGACGAACTGAAAGTGCTCATTAACTCGGAAGAGACGCTCAAAAAAACTTACGACGAATTCAAAACCTTACAGGAACGTTGGAAAGAGATCGGAATGGTTCCCCGGACCGAGATCAACAACCTCTGGCAGAATTACCATTTCCTCGTCGAGAAATTCTTCGAAAAGGTAAAGCTGAACAAAGAACTCAAGGATCTTGATCTGAAGAAAAACCTCGAAGCAAAAATAGCCCTTTGTGAAAAGACCGAGGAGCTTCTCCTGGAGTCATCCATCATAAGATCATTCAAAAAATTACAGAAATATCACGAAGAGTGGAAAGAACTCGGTCCGGTCCCGGTCGATAAAAAAGATGAAATCTGGGAGCGGTTCAAAATCGCTACCGATAAGATCAACGAACGCCGCCGCGAACATTACGCGATGATCGAGGATGAACAGAACAAGAATCTGGAGACCAAAACCGCCCTGTGCGAACAATGTGAGGTGGTTTTAGGTCAGCCCAACGATTCGATCCGTGACTGGCAGGATAATACCAACAAAATCAACGACCTGCTGAAAATCTGGAAGAACATTGGTCCGGTCCCCCAAAAGGTTAATGCCGAAATATGGAACCGGTTCAAATCGACCCTCGACAACTTCTTCGCCAATAAAAAGGAATATTTCGATAAGCTCAAGGAGCAGCAGACACACAACTACAACCTGAAGGTTGAGTTGTGCCTGCAGGCGGAAGCGCTGAAGGGAAGCAACGACTGGAAAAAGACCACCAACGAACTCATCCGGCTCCAGGGCGAGTGGAAGAAAATCGGGCCGGTACCCAGAAAACATTCCGACAAGATCTGGAAACGGTTCCGTGGCGCCTGTGATGAGTTTTTCAACGCCAAACAGTCCTATTTCTCCAATATCCAGGCCAGTGAAGGTGAAAATCTCAACAAAAAGCTCGATCTGCTGAACCGTTTGAAAGAGTACCAGTTCGGTGAGGATAAGAGCGCCAACCTCGAGGTTCTGAAGAATTTCCAACGGGAGTGGACAGATATCGGCCATGTTCCGATGAAAGAGAAGGACAGGCTGCACAACGAATTCCGCACCCTGATCAATGGTCATCTGGATAAGTTAAAGATCAGTGAAGTGGAGATCAGCACGGTCAATTACCAGGCCCGCTTCGACCACCTCAAAGGCGATCCGAACGCCCACCGTGTGATCGGGAAGGAACGGGAGTTCCTGGCCAACAAGATCTCCAAGATGAAAGAGGAGATCACGCTTTGGGAGAACAACATCGGGTTTTTTGCCAAATCAAAGAGCGCTTCCATTGTAAAAGAGGAATTTGAGAACAAGATCAACAAAGCCAAGAGTGAGCTGAAAGTGCTCGAGGCTAAAATGAAGATTTTGCGCCAGCAGGCCTGAAAAACACGCTAACCCGTTCTCTGCCTCCTGAAAGAGACCCCGGCGGCGAAAAATCGACAATACACTGCCTGTTCTTCGGAAATCCGCATTATTGCTGCATTCTGACTAATCTTCAATACCAGGTCAAAATGTCACTTACCTCTTTTATCTTATTACGATCCATCAAAGATGTTAATTCGTAAATCGAAATCATGTCCGGAAATTCCTTTGGCAAAGCACTGGTGCTGACCACTTTTGGCGAGTCTCACGGCGAGGCGGTAGGAGGGATACTCGATGGATTTCCTCCCAACATTCCGATATCCCTCGATTTCATCCAATCGGAACTCGACCGGCGCAAGCCGGGTGGCAGTTCCGGCGTTTCGTCGCGGGGTGAAACCGACCTGATTGAGATTCTTTCAGGGATCTTTGAGGGTAGGAGCACGGGAGCGCCCATCGCGTTTTTGGTTCAAAACCAGGATCACCGGAGTGAGGATTACGATGAACTCCGTAAAATTTACCGCCCTTCGCACGCGGATTTCACGTGGCAACACAAGTATGGGATACGGGATCACCGGGGCGGGGGAAGGGCATCGGCCCGCGAAACTCTGGCACGTGTGGCCGGAGGTGCATTTGCAAAGTTATTGCTCAATTCAGCCGGGATCCTCGTGGTTGCGTCAACCGATCAGATCGGACCCTTTTTGATTGTCCGCGAACCATCCAATCCTGCAGCCGGTTTAACCGGTGTATCGACGAGAATCGGAGTTGACCAACCCGACCGGGAATTCTCCTCCATCGAAAAACCCCGGAGTACCTATCCCGCTCCGGAGACCGGCATTCACACTCCGGTCCGCTATTTACTCTCGGATCCCGTGGTACAGCATTATCTGGAACAAATGATGGCGGAGGGCGATTCAACCGGGGCAGTTGTCTTTTGTTCAGTAACCGGCGTTCCTGCCGGTCTTGGCGAACCCGTTTTCGACAAACTTCAGGCCGATCTGGCGCAGGCTGTGATGAGCATCAATGCCGCGCGGGGATTTGAATACGGATCGGGATTTGACGCGGCATCCATGCGGGGATCTGAACATAATGATCCATTCACTTTTAAGGAAGGAAGGATCCGCACCGCGACCAATCGTTCGGGTGGGATACAGGGAGGCATTTCAAATGGAGAGGAGATCTTTTTCAGGGTGGCATTCAAGCCGATCCCTTCCCTGAAGATACCGCAGCAAACCGTCGATAAAGAGGGGCGATCCGTTATCCTCAAAGGGAGCGGCCGTCACGATGTCTGCGTGGTTCCCCGGGTTCTGCCCGTCGTCGAAGCCATGACAGCCCTGGTCATCGCGGACCACCTCATCCGGTACGAAGCAACGAAAGCATTAAAGGGAGAATGATGGACAATTGACAATTGACAATGGAAAATTGACAATGGAAAACGGAAAATTGAAAATGTGCTAATGTGCTGATGTGAAAATTTGAGAATTTTGAGCTTTGAACTTTGAACTTTTTTCCCTATTGCCTAATGGCCAATGCCTAATGCCTGAATTGAATTTTGAATTGCTTTTCTTACGCCGGTTCCTGCTGGGAAAGGCAATGGAAGGAACCGAGACCCCAGATCAGTTCCACCGAATCGATCCCGATGATCGTCCGTCCGGGAAAACATTCCTCTAAAATGCGCATAGCCTGATCATCTTCTTTACACCTGAAGTTCGGAACAATCACTACCTGGTTCGCGATGTAGAAATTGGCATAGGAGGCAGGTAACCGTTGGTCTTCGTAAATGACGGGCTTGGGCATCGGAATCTCCGCGATGTCAAGTTGTTTGCCGTTCGGCAGTCGGAACAACTTCAGGGTTTTCAGGTTTTTTTCAAGGATGGCATGGTTGACATCTTTTTTATTCGGTTCAACCATGGTGACAACTGCATCTTCACGGATAAAACGGGTGATATCGTCAATGTGCCCGTTGGTATCGTCCCCGTCGATTCCTTCGTCAAGCCAAAGGATCTGATCAACGCCGTAATAATTTTGAAGGTAGGTTTCGATCTCTTCTTGCGACAGGTGGGGATTGCGGTTCTCGTGCAGGAGGCATTGCGTGGTGGTGAGCAAGGTTCCCCGGCCATTCAGGTCGACCGATCCCCCTTCCATCACGATTCCCGGGTAAAAAACAGGTAGATTGAGGTAGCGACCGACCAACCCGGGTATCTGCTCATCGAGGTCATGATCGTACTTGTTACCCCATGCATTGTAACGCCAGCTCACGATCACCTTTTTCACCGGAGCATCGGGATTGATGAGAAAAGCAGGGCCGTGGTCGCGGCACCAGGCATCGTTGGTGGGATGGATCAGCAGGGTGATGTTTTGCATTGCTACCCCAAGCTGGTTCAGGTCGCGGTTCACCTTTTCGCGGAGGGCTTCATCCCTGACGTTGATGCAAACGGTTTCGACGCGGGCAAGTTCCTTGATGAACCGGTTGTAAAAAGGGAAGATCCTTGGGAGTGTTCCGGGCCAGGAATAGGAACCGTCGTGCGGGTAACTGAGCCAGGTAGCCCTGTGAGGCGCCCATTCAGCCGGAAAAAAATGTCCCGATTCCTTTGGTGTATATTGAAGTATATTGTCCATTATCTGCCAACCAGTCAACTAGTCCGCTTGTCCGCCAGTCTGCCTGTCAATGTAGCGCTTCAACAAAGGTTTGTAGCTGTCGATCCTGCGGTCGCGTAAAAAGGGCCAGTGTACCCGTATTTCATCGATGCGGTTCAGATCGAGCGAGGCCACGTGAACCTCTTCCCGGTCGTGAGGCGCCTGGTGAAGCACCACACCGAAAGGATCCGAGATGAAAGATCCTCCCCAGAAATTCATGGATCCTTCTGTTCCGGTACGGTTCACTGCAATTACGTAAACGCCGTTGGCAACTGCATGCCCACGCTGAATGGTTTGCCAGGCCTGGTACTGTTCCCGGTTCAGCTTTTCAGGCTGCGAATCGGCCCATCCGATTGCCGTGGGATAAAAGAGTATCTGGGCTCCTTTAAGGCTGGTTATCCGTGCGGCCTCGGGATACCACTGGTCCCAGCAAATCAGAGTGCCTATGGTTCCATACTTCGTGTCGAAAACCTGGTAATCGTTATCACCCGGTGTAAAATAAAATTTTTCAAAGTACCCGGGATCATCCGGAATATGGTGTTTGCGGTAGCAACCCAGGTAACGCCCGTCGGCATCGAGAACGGCAACGGTATTATGATAAAGGCCCTGGGCACGCTTTTCGAACAGTGAGGCGATAATGACCGTCTTCAGTTCGGCAGCCAGCGTACTCAGCATCCGGGTTGTCTTTCCCGGGATCTCCTCTGCAAGGCGGAAATGATCATAATCCTCCTCCCGGCAAAAATAGAGCGATGTGAAAAGTTCCTGCAAACAAATGATCTGGGCGCCGCGTGCAGCCGCTTCCCGAATCCGGGATACAGCTTTGGCAAGGTTTTCCTCCACATCAGCGTTACAGGTCATCTGAACAAGTCCGACTGTGACGGTACGTTTCGGTTTCATGTGCTAATAATTTTATATTTCATGTGTTAATCATTTTATTTTTCATTGGTTAAATGGAATATCATGATTATCATATTCGATTTACATGAGTTTGTTTTCTGCAAATATTTCACCTGCTTTTACAGATTACAGGGTTCTTTAAAAAACCGGGTCCCGTTTATCTAATGCCGCTTTCCAGGAATATTTTTTTGTTATACCGCTGCCCGTCGTGAAGAATTTCAAGAAGGTAAATACCGGTCTTGATGTGGTCGTAGCCGACGATAACCCGACCCTGACGGATGAATTCCGGTCCGGTCGCGCTGACCCTGCTTCCCATGAGGTCATAAAGCCTGACCAGGGTATTCCGGGATTCCGGAAAATCGAAAAAGAGCATGATCCGCCGTGTTTCACGGTCGTTATAGATCCTGATCCCGGCTGAAGGATCCGTGCGGTCGAAACCGGCGGTATAATCCAGGTAGAGGTCATCCACGTAAAGAATGGTACCGGGGGTCATCACCTCCTGGGCGGTCGACATGGCAATGATGTTCATGGTGTCGGGTTGAACTGCCGACAGGTAATCGATCCAGGCCGAAAAGGGTGTCCAGTCAGAAACCGTATCCTTTGTCGAAAAATATCCAAGCCCAATGGTGTCCAGTGTGGTCCCGCTGGTTTTGGTCAACCCGATCCCGATCAGACAGCTGTCTCCTCCTTTGGGTTGGTACTTGAAATAACCTTTCAGATGGGTGGGCATGTCAACCACAGGCGCCCCGCCGGAAAGAATATAGGAGGCGGTGGTAATGTCGACGGTCAGTTTCCCGCAGGTCATGAAACCAGGAACATCGAGCGGGGGAAAGGAGAGGTGCTTGGTTTCAAGTTTGGCGGAATAGCTACCGGTTCCATGATGATCGGTGCTTTTTGTGACCACTGAGAAACCGAAGAATGGAATGGCCATCAGCTCCTCATTCGGGGTATCCCAATCTGTCGGATTGGAGTAGTTGCCGGTACTGGTCCACGTTTCAAAACCCGAATTGGGGATGACCGACTGTGCATAAACGGCGGAGGGCGCCAGAATCCCTGTAAACAGAAGAATAATCAATGAAATGTTAAGTGCATTTTTCATGGGTGGGTTTCTTAAAATATTCCGGCAAATATCATAATTATTCGTGAGACTTCTGTTTTCAAAGGGATAAAAGTTAGACCGCTTTTGAGTGAAAATGCAGAGCATTGCCTTTTTGATGCAGTGCTCCCTGGAGGATTAGCGTTATTATTTCCAAACTGTTCCGATTCGGTATACCCGATGGAAACATATTAAATTTTAACCCCTATCTTTGGGAAAAAAAACCATGTCATTATTAAGGATGTCATCGCCCATGTCCGGGTTCCTGATGGTAATTCTGTTGATATTTTTTACATCGGCGATTGGTTTCGACCTGAAAGGATCAGAATCGGTGACAGGGTTCGGCCGGAGCTCCGATTACCGGAATGGATTTTTGACAGGCGGTCTTCAATCTGTATTATCGGATTCGTGCAAGGTCGTTCTTGACAAGAAGACGGATAAGGCTTACCAGGATGGTATCGGTTATTTCAGGAAAGGAAATTACACCCTCGCCGCGCAGCAGATGCGCCGGGTGGTCAGGGATGAGCCTGAATGTGTGGATGCATGGTATGTTCTGGGACTGATTAATTACAAAAGGACGAATAACAATTTTCGTGAGGCGGAAAAAATGTTCAGGCGGGTGGTGGAGTTGTGCCCGGATTATGATTGTTACGCGTACCTGTACCTCGCCGAGATCCATTATTCAAGGGAGGAATTTGAGGAGACAGTGAAGTACCTGAACAATTTCCTGAAGGATGTCGACAAGATCAAGAAGGATGAAGATTATGACCGTGCCATCGATTTGTTGAACTATTCAAAATTTTACCTGGAGTTGACCCGCAACCCGGTACCCTTTGCGCCACATGTGGTCGAAGGTGTTTCCACCCGTGAAAATGAATACCTTCCCATCCTGACGCCTGATAACCAGATTGCATTTTTTACCCGTGAAAAGAAGCTGGACCCCGACCGGAACAGCCTTGTTCAGGAATCGAAGCTGAAGGAGAAGTTCTATTTCAGCCAGCGCGGGGAGGATGGGAATTTTAACGAGGGTGAAGAGATGCCTGAACCATTCAACATTCAGGATCATGAGGGAGGGGCCACCCTTACGGCCGACAACAACACCCTTTTTTATACCGTCTGTAAAATGGATCCGACCCGGCAGTATCTGAATTGTGATATCTATGTTTCTGAAAACATTCAGGGATACTGGAGCCCGATCCGAAGTGTGAGTAATAAGATCAACAACCCCGCTTCCTGGGAGTCGCAACCGGCTATCTTGCCCGACGGGAAGACCCTCTATTTTGTGAGTGACCGGGCGGGCGGGTACGGCGGTTATGATATTTATAAATCGGCAAAGGACGACGATGGCGAATGGGGCTCTCCGATGAATTTGGGACCGGTGATCAACTCTAAAGGAAATGAGAAATCCCCCTTTGTTCATCCCGATGGCAAGACCCTCTACTTTTCGTCCGACGGTTGGATGGGGCTGGGCGGTTATGATATCTTTTTCAGTCGACTCGGCAGCGACGGCGCCTGGTCTAAACCCAGGAATATTGGATATCCCATCAATTCACCCGATGATGACCTGGGCTTCTTCGTAAGTACCGATGGCGATAAAGGTTATTTTGCTTCAAACAAGTACAAAGGCGAAGGAGGCTGGGATCTTTACAGTTTTGACCTTTACGACGGCGCACGTCCCGAAAAGGTACTTTTCATAAAGGGTACTGTCAAGTCGGAAGCGAATGCCGAACCAGTGAAAGCACGCATAGAGCTGAAAAATATCGAGTCGAAAAAGGTCTCTGAAATCCCCATGGATACCCTCACCGGTAACTATGTTGCGGTTGCGCCTTTCAACAGCGACTATATCATGACCGTGAAGAAGGAAGGCCACGTCTACGAATCAAAATATATCTCGAAAGTCGACAGTGTCTTTAAACTGATGGCCCGCGTCGATGTGGATATCAGACCCATCGAGCTGAATAAATCGTACCGCATCAACGATATTTACTATGGATTTAACTCGTTTGAGCTGACAACCGAGTCGAAGCCGATTCTCGATCAGCTGATCAATTTCCTGAATGACAATCCGACCATCGCCATTCAGATACAGGGACATACCGACAACATTGGAAACGATGCCAGCAATTTAAAGCTTTCGGAAAACAGGGCTCAAAGTGTCTATTCATACCTGATCGAAAAGGGTATTCTTCAAACCAGGCTTACTTTCAGAGGATTGGGAGAGTCGATGCCGGTGGCATCAAACGACACGGAGGAGGGCAGAGCCCGGAATCGTCGTACTGTTTTTGTGATCACGGGAAAGTAAACAGGCGGACAAATTGATTTACGATTGCCGAAGGATTGAATGACTGAATGACTGAATGATTGATTTGTTGATTGAGTGAATTACAATTGACAATGGACAATGGAAAATGGAAAAGTGACAATGGAAAACGGAAAACGATTTGAGGATTTGAGAATGTAAAAATGTGCTAATTTGAGAGTTTGAGAATTTTGAACTTTGAGCTTTGAGCCTTGAACTTTAAGCTTTGAGCTTTGGACTTTTTCCCTAATGTCTAATGGCCAATGCCTAATGCCTGATTTGAATTTCTATCGCCTCCCGCTCGTTGTTATTGACTTCCCGGTCTACTTGTTTTTCAGTTCTTTGATCACATTGGCCATTTCGATGGCAGCCAATGCAGCATCGAAACCCTTGTTCCCGCCCTTGGTTCCGGCACGTTCAATGGCTTGTTCAATGTTATCGGTGGTCAAAACGCCAAAGATCACGGGGCGTCCTGTTTCGAGCGCAGCCTGGGCTACGCCTTTTGATACTTCCGCCGCTACGTAATCAAAATGCGGGGTGGCGCCACGAATGACTGCCCCAAGGCAGATCACGGCATCATAGTTTCCGCTTGCAGCCATGTTTTTGGCCAGCAGCGGGATCTCGAATGAGCCGGGTGACCATACCACCTCAATGGCTTGTTCATCGGCCCCGTGACGTTTCAATCCGTCGAGACATCCTGCCAGCAGTTTGCCGCTGATAAACTCATTGAAACGGGCAATGACTATCCCGAACCTGAGTCCGGAAGCATCCAGTTTTCCTTCAATTGTTTTCATAATTCTTCAGTGTTAAAATTAACTTTTATACTACTCAAAAAATTCGGTTTTTCCCGCATGTCAAGGGTTTCGCGTTTTGCGTTTCAGAGTTACAGGGTGAGAGGGTAAGCGTGTATGAGGAATTAACTTGTCCGCTTGTCCAACTCTTCGTCCAACTCTTCGTTCAACTCTTCGTCCTACTCTTCGTCCTACTCTTCGTCCCCGAACGAAAGCAGGTGTCCCATTTTCTCCTTTTTCGTTTTCAGATACCGGATGTTACGCGAATTTCCCTGGATCTGGATCGGAACCCGTTCCACTATTTCAAGGCCGAATCCTTCAATACCTGAAATTTTCTGAGGATTGTTTGTGAGAAGTCTTAATTTCTTGATGCCCAGATCTACCAGGATTTCCGCCCCGGTTCCATAGTCGCGCAGATCGGCATCGAATCCCAGGGCGAGATTGGCTTCAACGGTATCCATTCCCTGGTCCTGCAGCGAATAGGCGCGCATCTTGTTCGAGAATCCGATTCCGCGTCCTTCCTGCCGCATATATAACAATACACCTCTTCCCCCCTTTTCGATCTGCTTCATGGCGGCATCAAGCTGGTCGCCGCAGTCGCACCGCATCGAACCGAAAACATCGCCGGTCAGGCATTCGGAGTGCACCCGGCAAAGGACCGGCTCATCAGTCGTGACATCCCCCTTGACCAGGGCCAGGTGATTTTCACGGGTAATTTTACTGATGTAACTGTAGGCTGTAAACGTACCGTATTTGGTAGGCATATCAACAACGGCCGCACGTTCGATGAGGGTTTCGGTCTTACGCCGGTAATCGATGAGGGCTGCAATGGTAATGATTTTCAGGTTATGAATCTTTACATAATCCATCAGCTCCGGTACCCGTGCCATCGATCCGTCTTCATTCATGATCTCGCAGATCACCCCGGCCGGGTACAAACCGGCAATGACGGAAAGATCGACGGAGGCTTCGGTATGCCCGGCCCTGACCAATACACCGCCTTCGCGGTATTCGATGGGAAAAATGTGACCCGGCCGGGTGAAATCCCTGGCTTTGGTCTGGTTGTCAATCACCCGTTTGATCGTCAACGCCCGTTCATGGGCCGAAATTCCTGTGGCGCATTCTATGGCATCGATCGAAACGGTGAATGCAGTACGGTTGGGGTCGGTGTTCTTTACCACCATCCGTTCGATGTTGAGCTCCTCAAGGCGGTCGCGGACGATGGGCAGACAGATCAGACCGCCTCCGTGTTTGGCCATGAAGTTGATCGCAGCCGGCGTCACCTTCTCTGCCGCAATAACCAGGTCTCCCTCGTTTTCACGGTCTTCATCATCAACCACAACGATCATTTTTCCCCTCCGGATGTCGTCGACCGCTTCTTTAATCGTGTTGAACTTGTACTTTGTCATATTTTGTATGTTTTCAGGGAAGCTCAGAATCCGTGATCTGTAATAAATTTCAGGTCGATTTCACCTCCTGATGAAGGATGATGGATGAGTTTCTCCGTGTATTTTGCAAAAATGTCACATTCGATATTTAATAGATTACCTGCCTGCTTGTTCAGCAGCGTGGTCACCGATTGGGTATGCGGGATGAGCGAAACGCCAAAGGCACTCCGGTCGACACTAACGACTGTGAGGCTGATGCCGTCGAGGCAAACAGAACCCCTTTCGATCAGGTACTTTAAAACTCCCGGTTCCGCGCTGATGCTGTATCTGACCGCGTTATCCTCATTCCATTTCCGGATAATTTTCCCGGTCCCGTCGATATGTCCGGTGACCAGATGTCCACCCAACCGGTCAGTCAGTCGCAATGCCCGCTCCAGGTTGACCCCGGATCCGGATTTCAGCAGGCCGAGCGAGGTTCGTCGCATGGTTTCTGGCATAACATCTACGATGAAATGGTCCGGTCCGAAACGGATGACCGTCAGACACACGCCGTCGGTGCAAATGCTGTCGCCGGTCTTCATGTCCTCTGTCACTTTCCGGGCATCAATGGTCAATTGCGACGAGGATGCACCCCGTGCAACCGATCTGATAATTCCTATTTCCTCAATGATTCCGGTGAACATGGAAAAGATTGTAATTCAAAATTCAAATCAGATATTAGGCATTGGCCATTTTTAGGAAAAAAGTTCAAAGTTCAAAGCTCAAAGCTCAAAGCTCAAAGTTCAAAGCTCAAAGCTCAAAGCTCGAAATTCTCAAATTAGCACATTTTTACATTCTCAAATCCTCAAATCGTTTTCCGTTTTCCATTGTCAATTTTCAATTGTCATTTGTCAATTGTCACTCATTCACTCATTCACTCAATCATTTTAAGTATGTTCAGCAAGTTTTTTTACCGGATAGCCCTCGACCATGATATCTTCTCCGATCTTTCTAGTTTTCAAGTTGTTGAGGACTATTGCATCCTCCATTTTTTCGATGCCGTCGCCTCCGACCGGGGTCGGCGCTTTTTCACCGCCCAGGATCTTGGGTGCAATAAAGCTGATCACCTTATCCACCAACCCTTCACGCATGGCTGAAAATGCAAGGGTGCTGCCTCCCTCGATCATCACACTGTCGACGCCCATGGTTCCGAGCGCTGAAAGGATGAACTCCAGGTCAACCCGGTGATCTTTCTCAGGACATATCAGGACTTGCGCACCCAATCTTTCAATCGCTTTCAATTTTGACGGCTCGGCCAAATGGGTGACAGCGACAATGGTCAGTTGCGGGTCGTTTGTCAGTACTTTGGAGGTAAGCGGGATCCGGCCCCGGGTATCGGTGATAACCTTCAGGGGATTCTTCCAAACCGGACCATCCGGCATACCAGCCCGGTCCTTGACCGAAGGCTCTTTCAGCCTTACATTCAACAGGGGATCATCTGCGACTACCGTATCGATCCCCACCATAATGGCACCGTATTGTTGTCGGATCCTGTGAACCAGTTTTCTCGATTCGGACCCGGTAATCCATTGTGATGCATTGGTAACCGTTGCGATTTTACCGTCGAGGGTCATGGCCGACTTCAGTAGAACAAAAGGCTTCCCGGTGGTGATGTACTTGATGAAGATCTGATTTTGTAAGGCAACCTGAGGTCCGAGACAATCTGTAAGAACTTCAATCCCATTCTGTTTCAGTTTCGAAATACCTTTTCCGTTTACCGCCGGATTCGGGTCCGCTATTCCGATGACTACCCTGCCTATTTTGTTTTCCAGGATCAGGTTGGTACATGGTGGCGTTTTCCCGTAATGATCGCAAGGCTCCAGGGTAACATAGAGGGTTGAACCTTCAATAAGAGGGCGATCGGAGGGAAGTACCGAACGGAAAGCATTCACTTCAGCATGAGGACCGCCGAAATACGCATGAAATCCCGACCCGATGATCCGTTCCCGGTTCACAAGTACCGCCCCGACCATCGGATTCGGATTGACCCACCCGGCCCCTTTACCGGCCAGCCGGATTGCAATCTGCATGAATTTTTGGTCGGAGGTCATGGGAGAAACAAGGGATTGACTGAATGATTGATTTACTGAATCATTAATTGACTTTATGATTGATTGACTGAATGAGTGATTTATTGAGTTAATGAGTGAAACAATTATTCAAAATTCAAACCAGGCATTAGGCATTGGCCATTTTTGTAAAAAAAGTTTAAAGCTCAAAGTTCAAGGCTCAAGGCTTAAAGTTCAAAATTCTCAAACTCTCAAATTAGCACATTTTTACATTCTCAAATCCTCAAATCGTTTTCCGTTTTCAATTTTCCATTGTCCATTTTTTTCTCTCCTTGGTAAAAAAAAAGCCCTGTCACAAAATTGCAACAGGGCATGAATCTATTTAATTCTCGAATATATTTCAAATTAAACAGGTTTCTTCTTCCATCCAGACTATACTGTCGGTGCCGTAGTTTCAACGACTCGTTTCACGGTCGACCGGGATTGAAGAATCCCTGATCTTTCGGGAAATCGCGGACTTTACCGCCGGTCGGGAATTTCACCCTGCCCTGAAGAACCAAAATCTATTTTTAGGAACACATCTGTGATAATCACAGCAAATATACAACGATTATTTAATTGTGAAAAGATTCACAGATTTTTTATCCTTATTGAACGATCAGTTTGGCGGTTGATACCTGCTTGCCGGTTTTGAGTTGAACGACGTAGATTCCTTTGGAGAATCCCGTCAGATCCATCCGGTGTGCAATGGCTTTCCCGGTACCTTCGAAGTCGTTCCTGTACACCTGTTTCCCGTCGACCGTGGTCAGGGTCAGTGTTGCAACCGATTTCCCGATACCATTCATTGTAATGGTCACGTTGTTGTGGGCCGGGTTGGGTTGCAGGCTGATTCCGGGTTCGGTAGCGATGTCTTCGTTCATCCCCGTACACTGGTCGAAAATAATATGTCTGGCACTGGTCACGTTGCCGGTGCACGGAAGGTTCGGGATGGCAACCAGGGTAAGATCCACGGAGCCATTCAGTTTATCGGCCAGGGTTGGGTGATACACGGTATTGAGTGCGCTGTTGTTGTCAAAGGTACCTGTTCCGGAGGTGATCCATCCGATGGCTTTGTAGTTGGTGGCGGTTCCGTGAACGTCGATAGAGGTCAGGTACCAGCACAGTGTGGTATCGTTACCGGCTGAGACATTGGGCAGCGGTGCGGTGTTCACAGTAACCGTGTCATACCTTGTCAAGGCGCCGTCGCTTGTGGCAACGATATACTTTGTAGTATCCGAAGGGGCTGCTTTGGGGTTTTGCAGGGTGGAGCTGAATCCTGCCGGGATGGAACTCCACTGGTAGGTATAGGTTCCCGATCCGCCGTTGGGTTGAACGGTAAGTTGGGTTGAATCGCCAATGCATACCAGCGGAGGGTTCGCGGAGGCGACTGTCGAAAATGCGTTGCTGAAGGAGAAGGAGGCGATCCGCGTCTTCCAGCTTGCTGACGAGGTGGTCGAGTAATATTGCTGGGTGTACCAGAATTTACCTACCTCGGAGGGATCGGCGGTCATGGCGCTGTAATCGCCCCAGCGGCCGCTGTTATCGGTCTGGGATCCGCCTCCGTTCATGATTCCGCGTTCGGCAATGGTCATTTGTCCCAACGGGTCGTTTGCCAACCGGCCGGTATATCGGATTGAGGGAAACATCGTTGAGCTGCTGATGGAAAATCCGAGTGCAATATTTCCGGCGGAATCCATGGCGATGCTGCCCATCCACCGGTAATTTCCGTCGCTTGGTGCGTAGGTTCCCTCCTGGTAAAGTGTCCAGAGGGTCCCGGCTTTCCGGATTTCCATCCAGCGAATTCCGGCAACGCCGCCAACGTTGGCAGTCGTACTGAGGAGCATCGAGGAATAACCCGTGAAGGTACGGTAGGGCATACGGAACATGATCCGGCGACCGGCCATTACATCCAGCTTCTGACTTGTATTCTTCTGAGGAACCACATTACTGCTCGACCAAACATTGAAGGAGGTGAAGAAGACGGAATAGTTTTGATTAAATGTTGAGTTGGCCGGTGTGACCCAATCGACCACAAAATCATATATTTTTGCGGAGTTGGAGGTAAGATAGGCAACCGGACAGGGTGTCCCGGCCGGAGGAAAATCGCTGTCGCAATCGGCCGAAAGAGCGCCCTCGGCAGAGGAGGGAAGGTTGAACATCACCATCGAAGCAGTCTGATCGCCAACCAGCATCTTGGCGCGGTCCAAGGCAATGGCCGACATTCCCTGCCACGAAAGAGAACCAGCGCTGAAACGGCGGATGGTCATGTAATAACCATCATTCCAAACCGAAAGTTTCGGATAATCGGGCATGGAGGAGAACTGAAACTGGTAACGGTACCAGGAACCGGTCGGATCATTGGTCTGTGATATGGCCACGTTTTCATAGAACGGACCATTCGGGTAATTGGGAAGGCTGAACTGGCTGAATAACCAACGGTCGGCATTCTCATCATAAAGAACCACGGCATCGCCGTCGTTGCTATTGTTAGGTAATCCATTAAAAATCACGCTGTTGTTAGTCGGGCCTAGGATTTTAACCCCGGTCTTGTTATAAATGGCATATTTGGTATTGACAACCTGGAAATAGTGTGAAGGGCCCACTTCGCCGTCGGTATCCGGGGGAAGGGAATAGTTGGCGCCGACTCCGTCGAAATTCTGAATGGTAGTATCGGTAAGTGTTGTACCGATCCATCTCTGGCGTACCGCATCCGGTTTCATGTAATCCGGAACATCGGCTTCAGGTGAAATCGTGTTGAGTTTGTTTTTGACAATACCGCTTTTCCACGATGGATCGGTTGCATCGTTTTTCTGAACCATGTCGCGAAGGGGAGGCGAAACGTCGAAATAGACGGCTTTCATAACGGTCGGAATCTGTGGTGCATCCTGGGCAGAAAGCTGAAAGGCGCCAATGAGCAGGAGCGCCAGGAGAAGGGTGATTTTTTTCATGTTGAGATGGATTGTTTTGAAATTAAAGGTTAGTTTTCAGTATTTTATCAACTTTTGGATTTGTTGGAAAACACCCGCGGTCAAACGAACCAGATAAAGCCCGGCAGGAAGTACTGATATGTCAATTCGTTCGGTTTGTTCCCCGGTAACCGGTTTGAAATATTCAGATTGAACGATAACGCCACGGGTGTTCAGTATATCAATTTGTACCGGTTTATGATCTGTTTCCGTGATTTGAATGTTCAGGAATCCGCAGGCGGGATTCGGATTTATGAAATAAGATGTTTCAGAAACCGGATATATAGCGGAGGCTGAAGGATTATATTCTGATATTTCGAGTGTTGACAATTTGGTAACGGATTTACTTACCGTGAAAGCTCCGTAAATCGTCACTGTTCCGGTTCCGGCTAACGGAGCAGTCCACCCGAATGTCCACGTTGAAGGGTTTGCGGAGGGAGAAGAAACCTGGGTAACATACTTGGTACCTCCCACCAGTTTTGAACCGGTCCCGGCAATCAGGGTACCGAGCTGCGCACCGGCCTGGTCCTGGGGTGAAACCTCAAATCCCTTTTTCCCCGAACCGGAAACGGTAACGGTTATGCTGTAGGTAGTACCAGGAGTGTAACCTTCGGGAGGAATGTCAGAAGTGATCCAGTCCGAGACCGTTGATGCAGACCCACCATGACAGGCTACACAGTCATGCCCGTCGCCCGGGGACCCGGTGTATCCCGCCGGAGATCCTCCTTGATAATCACCCTGTTCATCTCCGCTGAAAGAGACTGTCAGCAGGGAAACCACAGTCAGCGCAGGGATGATAACGAATAGTTTTCTTTTCATAAAAGTTCAGGGAACAAATAGACTGCAAAATTATAAAAAACTTCTTTACCTTTGAGGATTGAATCAGGATTATTTGACAGGTATTTATTTATCTTAATGTATTCATAATTAGGATAAACAATCATCATTCTGAAATATTAACGTATATGAATATAATTATTACAGGCGCCGGTCGCGGGATCGGATCTGAATTGGTGAAGATACTGGCACGCCATAAGCAGAACCAGATCATCGCTGTTTCCCGGAATGGGAAAGCCCTGAAGGAGCTGCAGGCTGAATGCATCAAACTCTATCCCGACACGAAGGTGATCCCCTATGAATTTGACCTCAATCAGTTTGAATTTTATCCCTTTATCGTACAGCGGCTTGAGACCTTTATTCATAAATGCGACATCCTGATCCACAACGCGGGCCGGTTGATCAACAAGCCCTATGAAAAGTTCGAACTTTCCGATTTTGATGAAACGGTCAATGTCAACTTCAAAGCTCCCTTTTTCCTTACCCAGGCCCTTCTGCCAATCCTTAACAGGGGGGCGCATGTCGTGAACATCGGAAGTTACGGTGGGGTGCCTGCAACGCGGAAATTTCCGGGTCTTGCCGCGTACACTTCCAGTAAGGGAGCCCTTCATATTCTGACGGAGGTACTGGCCACGGAACTCGCCGGGTTGGAGATCAAAGTTAATTGTCTGGCGCTTGGATCGGTACAAACGGAGATGTTCACCCGGGCCTTTCCGGGTCAGAGAGCCGCACTGAACCCGTTGCAGATGGCGCAGTTTATTGCCGATTTCGCCATCACCGGGCATAAAACCATGAACGGGCAAGTAGTCCCGGTTGCCCTTGCGGAGGTCTGACAATCAGGATCAGAAATAGTCTTCACTGCTTTAAAGGTAATCTTCCTTACCCCGTAACCCGAAGGGTTCCATTGCCCGGTTGTAAATGCCGTGCACATAAGCAATGGTCATCCCGTAGTTTGATACCGGAATTCCCGCGTCGATTGCGGGCTTCAGCCGGTTGATGATCTGCCTTCTCGTGATCATGCATCCGCCGCACTGGATTACCATGGCGTAATCGGTGATCGGGCGGGGAACTCTGTTCAGCCCTGCAACCACTTCAAATTCCAGGTTTTTACCGGTAAACCCTGAGATCCACCGGGGAATTTTCACCCTGCCGATGTCGTCGCATGAAACATGGTGGGTGCATGATTCGAGGATCAGGATCCGGTCGCCTTCACGAAGCTTTGAAATGTGCGGTGTTCCTTCGGCATAATGTGCGAAATCTCCTTTCTGGCGTGCCAGAAGAATGCTGAAACTGGTCAGCAGGATGTTTTTTGGTATGGCCGCATCGGCTTTTGGAAAGACCTGGCTGTCGGTGACCACCAGCACCGGCTTGGGATTCATCTTTTTGAAAAAGGCATCGACCTCACGTTCCTTGCAGACCACAGCAATGCCGTCGTGGTCAAGAACATCGCGTATCACCTGTACCTGGGGAAGGATCATCCTCCCCTCGGGTGCTTCTATATCGATGGGGGTGATGAGCAGCACGACGTCGCCGTAAGAGATCAGGTCGCCGATCAGCGTTTGTTTGCGGTACGCGTTTTCCGGCATGTCTGTCTGGATCCGCTGTACCAGGGGCTGAATGGTGTCGGCCTGCCGGGCGCTGACTTCGAGCGCCGTGGATCCTGTATTTACGCGGATCGCTTCAGCGATGACGGGTGAAAGTTTCTCCTCATCCGACTTATTGTGAACGACGATAAAGGGCAGATCCAGTTTCTGAAACTCAGAGATCAGATTCAGTTCGGGTTCTCCGAATTGATTGTGTGCCACGACCAGAATGGCAAAATCAATGATCTTCAGCACATCGAGCGATTTCTCAACGCGCTTTCTCCCCAGATCACCGGTGTCGTCAATACCTGCCGTATCGATCATAACGACAGGTCCTGCCCCGGGAATTTCGATCGATTTTTTGACGGGGTCGGTGGTGGTACCCGCGAGATCTGAAACGATGGCAGTCTCCTGACCCGTCAGGGCATTGATCAGTGAACTTTTTCCGTTGTTCCTTCGTCCGAAGATCCCGATGTGGGGCTTGTTGTCGCGGCCTTTGCTGTTCATGGTTTTTTCTGGCTGTTCGGTGTTTCTGAAATTCTTTATTCCTGGTTTCTGTTGCTCTTTTCCCCGCCGGTTACCCTGGAAATGATTTCCGATGCGGTTTCTTCAACAGGTCTTTGCCCGTCGATCCAGCAAATCCGTATTCTCCTGCGTTCCATCCCCCGGAACCAGGTCATCTGCCGTTTCGCAAACTGCCGGATTGCAATATTCAACTTTTCCTCCATCTCCTGAAATGTAATTTTTCCGGTCAGATACAGGGTTGTGAACCGGTATTCAAGTCCATAGCGGATAAGCCGTTCAGGCGTGATTCCGGAGGCGAGCAGCCGTTCGGTCTCTTCGATCATACCGGTGCGAAGCCTCAGGGTGAGGCGTTCTGAGATGCGTTGCATCTGAAGGGGACGGGGAATGGATATTCCAAAAATATTCTCCCGGAGGTCGGGCATGGTCTTCGGCAGGTATCCCGAAGAATCGGTCCGCGATCCTTCAGCGATGAGGATTGCCTTGATCAAACGTTCCCGGTCTTCGAGATCGGTCTTGTTATGGAGTTTCTTCATGGAACGCAGCAGGTCGGTGAGTTCTTCGTCGGACATCTTTTGCAGTTTATCCTTCGGGGAATTTGTTTCGGAAGCATCGGTCAGATGATAGTCGCTCAGAATGCTGTCGAGATACATGCCCGATCCCCCGCACATAATGGGCGCCTTTCCCCTGGATTGGATTCTTTGCCAGGCTTCAAGAAAATCATTCCGGAATTCAAAAATGTTGTATTCATGGCCCGGTTCCCTGATATCGATGAGATGAACCGGGATGTGATGACCTCCTGCGTGGTACTCATCGAGGTCTTTGCCGGTACCGATATCCATGCCCCGGTAAACCTGGCGGGAATCGGCGCTGATGATCTCTCCGCCGATCCGGTAGGCTACCTGTACTGCGATTTTCGTCTTGCCCGAAGCAGTCGGGCCCAGAATGGTGATCATATGGCGCCAGGATGCTCGTACACGGATTGAAATACGCGGGATTCAGAAAGCTCTGGGGAGCTTTTTCCCGGGTTATTAACAGGGTTCAAAAGTAGGCATTTTTTTGAGGGAACATATGAACATTTGCCGGTAAATATGAACATTGACCAGCTTCCGGTACAATTTTTCCTACTTTTGCGCCGTTAAAAGAAATCCGTTCAGATCATTACCCTGTGTATCTGCCGGTAGCGTGAAATTAACACTGAAAATTGTTAAACTTATATACGATGAAGAACACAGCATTTACAAAGTTTCATGAAGCGCTGGGCGCCAAGATGGTGCCTTTCGCTGGTTATTTCATGCCCCTCCAGTACGAAGGAGTCAACGCCGAACACGAAACCGTCCGTAACGGTGTCGGAGTCTTTGATGTTTCGCATATGGGCGAGTTCTGGGTCAAAGGGCCCCACGCGCTTGCTTTTGTCCAGTGGGTGACTTCCAACGACGGCTCCAAGCTGGTTCCCGGAAAGGTTCAGTACAGTTGCTTTCCCAACGAAACCGGCGGGATTGTCGACGATCTGCTGGTTTACAAAGTCGACGATGAAACCTATCTGCTGGTCGTGAATGCTGCCAATATTGACAAAGACTGGGCCTGGTGCAACAGTCATAACAAGGTTGGCGCTACATTGATCAACGCTTCCGATGACATTGCCCAGTTGGCGATCCAGGGCCCGCTGGCGTTGAAGGCTATGCAAAAGCTTACTGACACCCCGGTGATGGATATGGAATACTACACTTTCAAGAAACTGACTTTTGCCGGCGTTCCCGATGTGATCTTTGCCACTACCGGCTATACCGGATCCGGGGGCTGCGAAATTTATATGCCAAATGCCGATGCACCGAAGATCTGGAACGCGGTATTTGAAGCCGGGAAAGAGTTCGGCATCAAACCAATCGGACTGGCTGCGCGCGACACCCTGCGTCTGGAAATGGGATACTGCCTTTATGGCAACGACATTGACGATACCACGTCGCCCATCGAAGCGGGGCTGGGCTGGATCACCAAATTCACCGATGTTAAGGACTTTATCAATAAACCGCAACTGCTGAAACAGAAGCAGGAAGGTACGGTTCGTAAACTGGTCGGGTTTGAGATGGTCGATAAGGGCATTCCCCGCCACGGATACGAGATCACCGATGCCAGTGGAAATCAGATCGGCGTGGTGACCTCCGGAACAATGGGACCTTCGGTGAAGATCCCGGTCGGCATGGGCTATGTGCCTACAGCTCTTTCGAAAGAGGGTAGTGAAATCTATATCAAAGTCAGGGAAAAGATCCTGAAGGCAAAAGTTGTCAAATTCCCGTTTTACAAAGTATAATTCATTCCATTTCAACAATTAAAATCATTAACGATGAAACAGCTCACATATCAAATAAGATCGGTCCGCTGGCAGCAGATCCTGTTCATGATCCTGATGGCGGGGCTATTGATTGGAACTGATGGTTGTAAATCGACCGGAAAAATTTCCAAGAAAGAGCGCAAAGCCCAGATCGAGGCAGCCAAGAAACAGGTACAGTCGATTATTGACGGGACATCGACCCTTTCGCTCGATGACCAGAAACAGTTGTTGGGCGATATTATGGACAAAAACTACAACGATCCCGCCCTGAATTCATTGATTATCAAGGCGCAACAAAAGTTGAAAACCGCCCTGGCCGAACACTATAAAATCAAACAACAAATGGTTGACGCGGCCCGTGCCAAACTCTATGACCTGTTGCTGAACAAAGATGGCAAGACTGCTGATCAGCTTGAACAGGAGGTCAACGCCATCAAGGCCCAGAATCTTAAAGACAGCGAAATTGACGAACTGATCGACCGGGCCGAAAAGAAGATTAAGGATATGCGCGCTGCCGGTTCAGCCGTCAATCTTCCGGTGAAAACCCAGATCGAAAACGCGTTCGATGCCATTGCCCGGTATGCCGCGGGAGGCAATTACACCCAGGCCGACAACACCATCGATAAGACCCTGAAATTCTTCTCCTCCGATGATGTCCCCGTTCTGATTATCATCAGCCGGGAAGGAACCATTGTCGATTACGACAAACCTACCACCATCAAGCGGTACATGAACTTCATCCGGGATACCAAAGCGAGCAACAATGTCATCGATGCCATCATGACCGATGCAAATGGGAAAATTAAAGGACTTGATCTAATTAAAAAATAGTAAAGATGAGAAAGCCAGTTTCAGTATTCATGATCTTTTCCCTGATCCTGATCGTGTCGGGAGTAAAAGCACAGGATAATATATCGCCCCAACGCAAACAGGCCATCGACAGTCTGGCCCTTGAAAAAGTCCGTGATCTGAGCAAATACATCAGCATCATCGGCGACAAACAAACACCCTGGTCCGACGCGCAACGCGTGATCGAACGGGCCGTCGAGCTCTTCATGGAAAACAGTGAAGTCGGCGTTTCATCACTCGGCCGGCAGGATGTCAACTACTATAAAGTCAGAGAGTACTTCGACCGGCTGATGCAGTTGAATTATGACAAAGTCACGATCGACTGGTACAAAATCCAGTACGTGAGTGATCTGGTGCGTCAGCCTGACGGGACTTACGTCGGGGTGATCACCATTTACCAGCGTTTTCAGGCCTTTGATAAGGAAAAGGGGCTGGTTTACGAGGACACCACCAAAAAAGACATCACGGTCTATGTAAAACGCAAGGAGACTCAGATCGGAGGAAGGCTTATCGGTTTCTGGGATGTGATGCTGGGAGATATCAGGGTTAAGGAAACCTCTAAGTGATTTACGATTGACGATCGGAAGAGGCAGGGAGCGTGTCTATCAATTGATTTTATGAGAAATTTCGTTGCAGTGATTTTGGCCTTGTTGCCGTTTCTGGTTCAGGCGCAGGGATCGATCGGGTCTTTTACGGCTGATGAAACCATGTTATATGCCCAGACCAAACAGGTTAACCAGTTTTTCCTGCGTTTTAACGCGGAGGAGGATACCCGGGGAAACCGGCTCTATCCGGGGGATGTCGGGTACCATGATCTGAAAGCGCGAAAAAAGTACCTGGAGATGCTCTTTGATAATTCCAGCCCGATGATCAACGAGGATAAAAAATTCGTTTTCATCGAAGATGCACTTAACAAGAGAAACCCGGCATTCCTCGATTTCTATTCGAACAACTGGTTTGCAGAATTGTCGGCCACCTTTCATTACAAAAAAGAGAAGGTGAACCTCATCCTCTATCTCAAGATCGAGAAACAGCTTCAAGGCTACAAATGGGTGATCTCCAATGTATATTTCGACCGGTTTGAGTCGTGGTTTACCCACATCCATGATACCCTGAATACCAGCCATATCATACACCCCATGAGCCATGAACTTGATTTTATGAACATTCACAAGGCTTTCAAGGAACCTGAGAATATCGACTATTACCTGCAAAGGAATTATCAGCCCGATATGCTGGGGTTGTTTGTCATGGAGGTTAAAAATGGTAACCTGGTCTTTGGATCGGTTAATACGGTAAAATTCCATATCTTTCAGATTCCGAACTGGTATTTCGAACTTTCCTGGTTCAACCGGAACAGCAACAATTCAGGATGGCTGATATCCAATGTTCTCCGGTTGACGGACCAGGAAAAAAAGGAGTTGATGCGAAATTACACACAGGTAAACTGAGACGCATGAGAACGTATATTTTGATTCTGTTTCTGTCAATAGGGCTGTCGGCTGTGACAACCGGCGCGAATCCCTTTACAACGGGTATCGTTTCTTCGGGGGCGTCGGGACCGGCGATAGCTTTTTCCCCGGGACCCCAGAATAAATCAACCGGAGGTCAGAAAAAACAGACAACAAAGTCAGGGAGTAAAAGTGCGACCGGGAAGCAGAAAACTTCGACTACCACCGGGAAATCAAAACCATCGGCTGCCACCACGGGTCAGGTTCATTCGAAGGCAGGGATGATCGCGGCCAACCAGGTCGATACCTTCAAACTGCAGGTTACTCCCCTGGTGAAATTCTTTGAAAGTTCGCTCAATTTCCTGGCCGATAAGCGAAATCCGGTGAACGAAAAGAAAACCATCATCACCCAAAGCTATCTCAAATGGTGCTGGGATGAGGAGGTTCAGGTGGAGGATGACCTCGATGAAAACCGGTTGGTTCCCCTGCACAAGGATATGCCTGCCTACCTCAGCGACGTCGATTTCTTTTTCCGGCAGGCCCGTTTCAGTTATGATGTCCAGGATGTATCGGTTGAGACCGATGCCCGCGGACTGACCTATTTTAAGGTCACGGCAAACCGGAATCTGAAAGGTCTTACCGTCAACGGCGATTCGGTCAATTCAAACAAGGTGCGTTACCTTGAGATCAACTTTGATTCAGTCAGGCAACAACTCAAGATCGTGAGTATTTATACAACAAAACTCAACGAGAAGGAGGAGATGCGGAACTGGTGGAACACCTTGCCGGTTGCCTGGAAATCCATCCTGGGCAACGGGAAAAAGGCAGGCGACACCGATCTCGCCACAATTGAATCGTTCAACGACACGGTCGCCACGGTCGCCGGTGTCCCGGTGCCGGTCGACGGAAACGCGTTTTATCAGGCGGTGTCAGGGGTGGTCAATTCCGCATCTGTAAGCCTGGCAGGCAACCACGAAATCCAGGATCTTGGCCCCCTCTATAAACTTTCGGATTTGAAAACCCTGGATCTTTCGGGAACAAGGGTCAGCGATCTCATGCCTTTACGAAACCTGAACAACCTGAATGAACTCAACCTGGCAGGAACGGGGGTCACCACCCTCGATCCATTGCGGTATTGTTCAAATATTACCCGCCTGAACATCGCGGCCACAGCTGTAACGGATCTCTCGGTAGTACCAACCTATCAGGCGCTGGAAGCGCTCGACATCAGCGGCACACCGATATCGTCGATCGCGCTTTTGGAGGGGATGACGCATCTGAAGGAGTTGAATATTTCCAATACCGCCATCCAGGATCTTACCCCGGCAGCGGGATTTATTACACTTGAAGAGTTCAATTTTTCGGGTACCAGGGTTACGGATCTTACTCCGATACAATCACTGAAATCTTTAAAAATACTGGTCTTTGACAGTACCGAAATACGAAATCTTTCACCCCTTAAGGATCTGACAAACCTGCAAACGGTAAGTTGCAACAACAGCGGGGTGAAACAGCAGGAGGCGTTGAATTTCTTAAAGGATCACCCCGCGACTTCGCTGCTCTATGCCACGAAACCGCTTACGGAGTGGTGGAGAAGTATGACACCCGACTGGCGCAACACGTTTAATCTGGCCATGGAACTCAGTGATCCCCCTACATCTGAACAACTCCATGTGCTTGTTCTTACCGACAGTATCAACATCACCGGGCGGCTTGCCATCACCTCCCTTTATCCCTTGCAAAAGCTGATCCTGTTGAGGAATCTTCAATGCCAGAGTACCGGGATATCAAGTTTTGATCCGCTTTCGGGGCTTAAGGCACTTTCGACGATCAATGCCGCGAATACCAAAGTCAACAAGGTTCAGCCGTTATCGGGTTGTACCGCGCTGGAGACCCTGAATATCGACAATACCCAGGTGGCCGATCTGGCCGGCCTCGAAGGATTAAAATCCCTGCAGTTGGTCTTTGCCGACAACACCCCGCTGGATGATAAGGATGCCCTCGCTTTTGCCGACCGTAACCCGTCATGCACCCTGGTCTATCAGACTTTTGAAAATGAAACCTGGTGGCAGAGCCTGAATCCGACCTGGAAGGAGATCTTCATGAAATCCGTCAACATCAGCGGAAATCCCGATAAGGTGCAGTTGGAGAAGATTGCCGGATTGCAGAAGGTGACTATTTCGGAGAATTTCCAGGTTGCCGACCTCCGGCCGCTGACCCACCTGAAAAGACTTGCCGAGCTTGAATTTTCAGGAACCACCGTTTCCGATCTCGGACCGCTGACGCAGATGCCACAACTGAAAGCGCTGAGATGCCCGAAAAATCCTATTTCAGACCTCACACCGGTAAAGGATCTACCCGGCCTCACGGAGCTCGACTTTTCCAATACCCTGGTCAACGACCTGGAAGCGATTCAGAACATGGTACAACTCTCGGTACTGAAGTTCAACGGAACCCAGATCAAAAACCTCAAATACCTCGAAAAGCTTGTGAATCTCACAGTCCTGGAGTTTTACAATACCAAGGTGGGAAATATCAGTGTTCTGGATGGAATGAAGCGGTTGGTTACCGTCAGGATGTTCAATACCAGCGTCTCGGAAAAACGTGCCGAACAATTCCGGCAGACCCATCCCGATTGTGAAGTAGTATTCTATAAAAAATGATGGAACACTTGCCTGTTTGCAAACCCACGCTTGAAGTTTGTTTCTCTCCCCGCCTCTTCCCCGATATCCTTACGCCGGAGCCGTTCGTGGTGGTACTGGTGGATATTCTTCGCGCAACTACCTCGATTTGCGCTGCCTTCAGCCACGGCGCAAAGGAGATCATCCCGGTTGCGACCCATGAACAGGCCCAGACGTATAAAAATAAAGGCTTTCTGGTCGCGACCGAAAAGGACGGGAAAAAGCTTGATTTTGCCGATTTCGGGAATTCGGCTTTTAATTTCACCCGGGAAAACATCGGAGACCGGACTTTGGTTTACTGCACGACCAACGGCACCCGTGCACTCGCTGTAGCCGGAAGTTTTGGGAAAGTGGTTATCGCGGCATTTATCAACCTCAGCGCGGTTGTAAGCTGGCTGCTTTCGGAACATCGTAACACCGTGATTCTGTGTTCGGGATGGAAAAACAAATTTTGCCTCGAAGATTCCGTTTTCGCCGGAGCGCTTTCCGAACAACTTCTTCAGTCGGGCACCTATTCGACCACCTGCGATTCTGTAGCCGCTTCGATCGACCTGTGGCATTCGGCCAGACCGGATATCCTGTCGTACATCGATAAAGCCGCACACCGCAAGCGTTTACAGCGACTTGGTTTGGATGATGTACTGCCGCTCTCGTTCACTGCCGATCTGACCAACGTAATCCCGGTCTATGAAGATGGCGTCATTCGTGACCAATCAAAAAAATAATTGAACCAATTCATTTACAATTTTATGAAGTACTTCAGAATTTTACTCTTTATGACCATCGCAAGCTATGCAACTTCCTGCGGGCAGCAGGGCAATCAGAAAAAAAATGACGACGGCACCGGTTTCAAGTATCTTACCGAACAGTTTGCCGATGCAAGGATCCTCAGGTACCAGGTGCCGGGTTTCGATTCCCTCAGCCTGAAGCAGAAGCGGCTCATTTATTACCTGAGTCAGGCTGCTTTGTGCGGAAGGGATATTATCTATGATCAGAATTACAGGTACAACCTTTTGATCCGGAAAACGCTCGAAGTGATCTATGAAAACTACCGGGGAAACCGGAATTCGGACGACTTCAGGAGTTTTGAAGTGTACCTGAAGCGGGTCTGGTTCAGCAACGGGATCCACCACCATTATTCGACCGATAAATTTATCCCTGAATTTTCGAAGGAATATTTTGCTTCCCTGGTGAAGGAGGTTGATCCTGCCTCGTTGCCATTGGCAAAGGGCCAGGATGTGAACGGGTTTATTTCGGAGCTGACCCCGCTGATTTTTGATCCGCAGGTCGCTGCCAAGCGGGTAAGCCTCGATCCGGAGAAGGACCTCATCCTGGCGTCGGCATCCAATTTTTATGAAGGAGTCAATCAGCATGAAGCGGAACAATATTATGAAAGTCTTAAGGATGCCGACCGGAAAGCCGGTAAAGACACCCTGATTTCCTACGGGTTGAACTCGAAGCTCCAAAAGGAAAACGGAAAGATTACCGAGCAGTTTTATCGTGTGGGAGGACTCTATTCCGGAGCCATTGAAAAGATCGTTTATTGGCTTGAAAAAGCAGTGCCTGAAACGGAAACTCCCGAGCAGAAGGAAGGACTGTTGGCGCTGATCGACTATTACAAGACCGGAAGCCTGTACACCTGGGACCGCTACAATGTTGCCTGGGTGAAAGACCTGAATTCGCTGGTTGATTATGTTAACGGCTTTATCGAAGTTTACGGAGATCCCATGGCCATGAAAGGTTCCTGGGAATCGATCGTCAATTTTAAAGATGTGGTGGCGACCCGCCGCACCCAGATTCTGAGTGAAAATGCCCAGTATTTTGAAGATCATTCACCGGTTGATCCTTCATTCCGGAAAAAGGAGGTCAGGGGGGTTACGGCAAAGGTAATCACGGCAGCGCAATTGGGTGGCGAATGTCATCCCACCACACCCATCGGGATCAACCTCCCCAATGCCAACTGGATCCGGAAAACTTACGGCTCGAAATCGGTGACGATTGATAACATCACCTACGCTTATGATCAGGCTTCGCGGGGAAACGGATTCCTCGAGGAGTTTGCCTATTCGAAGGAAGAGATCGACCGGGCGCGAAAATTCGGATACCTGGCCGGAAACCTCACAACCGATCTGCACGAATGTCTCGGACACGGATCGGGGCAGCTTTTACCCGGGGTCACCGCGGAGGCCTTGAAAAATTACCATTCCACGATCGAAGAGGCCCGTGCAGATCTTTTTGCCCTTTACTACATCAAGGATCCTGAAATGGTAAACCTGGGACTGATAGCGGATTATGAAACAGCCAAGGCCGAGTACGACAACTTCATGCGCAACGGGCTGATGACCCAACTGGTCCGGATTCAACCGGGAAAAACCATTGAAGAGGCCCACATGCGCGACCGTGCCCTGATTGCCAACTGGGTTTTCGAAAAATCCAAGGGAAAGAACATCGTTGAAAAAGTGACCCGCGAAGGGAAGACGTACGTCCACATCATCGATTACGATAAACTGAGGTGGCAGTTCGGTGAGTTGCTGAAGATCATCCAGAAGATCACTTCGGAAGGAAATTACCGGGAAGCCAGGGAACTCGTTGAGAAGTATGCCGTCGGGGTTGATCCCGTATTGCACAAGGAGGTACTTGAGCGGTATAAAAAGTTAAATATCGCGCCCTATTCCGGCTTCATCAACCCGGAGTACTCGTTGGTGGTTAAAGACGACACCATTTCTGATGTTCAGATCATTTATCCTGAAGATTTTGCAGGGCAAATGCTCCGTTATTCCAAGAATTATTCCTATCTGCCCCTGCGATGATTCCAAAAGGTTACCGGATCTCAGCCCTTCTCGTTTTCCTTCTGATCTGTGCATCGGGAAGCATGATTGGGATAGAGAACCAGCGGAACTATTTCCGGTCGCCGGTCAGTTATCCGATCACCCTTTCCGGAGCCTTTGGGGAGATCCGCCGCAACCACTTTCATTCAGGGATCGACATCCGCACCGACGGAGTGCAGGGGAAACCTGTTTATGCCATAGCCGACGGGTATGTCGCCAGGGTATTTGTAGCCCCGGGCGGTTTCGGGAAAGCGCTTTATATCAGCCATCCCAATGGTTACACCTCGGTTTACGGCCACCTGAAAGCCTTCGCGGGTTCCATCGGGAAATGGGTCATTTCGCGGCAGTACCGGGCGGAGTCGTTCGCACTCGATACCGGGATTACGGTCGGAGCGCTGAAGGTGAAAAAAGGCGATCTCATTGCCTGGTCGGGCAACTCCGGTTCCTCGGCCGGTCCGCATCTCCATTTTGAGATCCGTGACACACGCACCCAGGAGATCGTCGATCCGCTTGATTTCGGATTTATGCAGCCGGACAAGATCCAGCCGAAGATCACCTTCGTGAAAATATATCCCATGAACCCCGTTTCAATGGTGAATTTTACCGGCAATGAGCTGCTGATACCGGTAACCGGAAACAATGGGAAATACCGGCTTAGAAACGCCGATACCATTCCCGTGACCGGTGCCATCACATTCGGCATTGAGACTTCCGAGAACAACGACGGAAGCCTGAAAACCGGGGTTCACGCCATCGATCTGATGGTTGACGGTGCATTGGTCTTTTCTCAGAATATCGAACGGTTTTCCTTTACCGAAACGCGTTACGCGAACAGTCTGATGGATTATCCTGCGTTCATCCGTTCAAAACGAAAAATTCAGCGTTCCTATATCGCCCCCAACAACAAACTGCGGATCTATAAAAAGGCAGTCAACAACGGGGTGGTCCATTTTTCCGATAACCGGGTGCATCAGATCCATTACCGGGTCACCGATGCCTTCGGAAATCAATCGGATTGCCGTTTTTATATTAAAAGCCATCTGCCGGCCCTGCTGGGAGGACGGAATGTTCCGGTTGAACCCCGCGGTGTTCAGCAGTTTTCGTGGAAGACCGGAAACCGTTTTGAGCGTGACGACATCCGGTTTACGGTTCCGGGGGATGCTTTGTATGAGGATCTCGCCTTTGATTACCGTGTTTCGCCGCAAGGTCCAAACACGTTGGCGGCGATCCACCATCTGCACGACCAGTTCGTCCCCTTGCATACCTTCTGCACCCTTTCGATCCGGGCCGATCGCGTTCCAAAACACCTGCAGGCAAAGGCGATCATCGTGAGCGTAGATCCCGGCGGGAGGATCGCGAGCCGCGGTGGCGCTTATGATAAAGGCTGGATTACTGCGAAAATAAGAGAATTCGGCGCTTTTTCGATCGCGGTCGATACCGACCCTCCGGTGATCCGGGCCGTCAATATTTTCCCGAACAAAAAAGTGACCCGACAGACCTCTGTGCTCATCAAAATATCAGATAATCTTTCGGGCATCAAGAGCTACCGGGGAACCCTCAACGGAAAATGGATCCTGATGGATTACGATGAAAAAAACCGTTTACTGACCTATCAGTTTGATGATCGTATAAAACCGGGTAAGAACCTGTTCCTCCTTACGGTTACGGATGCGGCCGGCAACGCGAGCCGTTATGAAGCCGCATTGATCCGATGATTTTTTCCTTATATTTGTGTCATGCAAGAAACCATCCTGATTCTCGATTTCGGATCGCAGTATACCCAGTTGATTGCCCGCAGGGTACGTGAAATCAACGTTTTCTGTGAGATTTATCCCTACAACAAAATTCCGGGGCCGGATCCGGCTTTCAAGGGGGTGATCCTGTCGGGAAGTCCAAGTTCGGTGCGGGACCCGGATGCTCCCATCCCGGATCTGTCTGGTATCAGGGGGAAGATCCCGGTTCTCGGGGTATGTTACGGTGCGCAGTATCTGGCGCAGGCATCCGGGGGCGAAGTGGCGGCATCGAAGATCAGGGAGTACGGACGGGCCAATCTCTCGTTTATTGATCAGAAAGACTTGCTCATGCAAGGACTTTCGGATGGTTCGCAGGTTTGGATGTCGCACGCCGATACCATTCTTCATGTTCCCGCTTCATTCCGGATCACCGCGAGCACACCTGAAGTGACGATGGCCGGGTATAAAGTGGAGGCGGAACCCACTTACGGGATCCAGTTCCACCCCGAGGTTTATCATACCACTGAGGGGATGACCCTGTTGAAGAACTTTATCGTGAATATCTGCGGATGCAGCCAGTCGTGGACACCGGAATCGTTCATCGAATCCACCGTGGCCGAGCTCAGGCAAAAACTTGGAAACGACCGGGTGGTGCTGGGTTTATCCGGCGGCGTCGACTCCTCGGTCGCTGCCATGTTGTTACACCAGGCTGTCGGAGAAAATCTCTACTGCATTTTCGTGGATAACGGACTGCTTCGGAAAAATGAATTCCGGAATGTGCTTGAGCGGTTCCGCAACCTTGATCTGAATATCACGGGCGTCGATGCCGGAGCGATCTTTCTCGAAGGTCTGCGGGGGATCACCGATCCGGAGAAGAAACGAAAGATCATCGGCAAGACCTTCATTGATATTTTTGAGGCGGAAGCCAAAAAACTGGAAGGAATCCGCTGGCTGGCACAGGGAACAATCTACCCCGATGTAATTGAAAGCCACTCTGTGAAAGGCCCCTCTGCAACCATCAAATCGCATCACAATGTAGGTGGTTTACCCGAGCACCTGAACCTGAAGATCGTCGAACCCCTCAACAGCCTGTTCAAGGATGAGGTCCGGCGGGTAGGGGCCACGTTGGGGCTCGACAAACTGTTTATCGACCGGCATCCTTTTCCCGGGCCCGGCCTTGCCGTGCGGATCGTCAGCGACGTGGATGAAAAGAAGGTTAAACTTTTGCAGGAGGTCGACGATATTTTTATTTCCGGGCTGCGGGCAGCCGGCTTGTATCATGAAGTCTGGCAGGCATTTGCCGTTTTGCTTCCCGTTCAGACGGTGGGCGTCATGGGCGATGAACGCACCTATGAAAACGTAGTGGCGTTGCGTGCCGTAACCTCCACCGACGGGATGACAGCCGACTGGGCACGTCTCCCGCATGATTTTCTCGCGAAGGTGAGCAACGACATTATCAACAAAGTCAAGGGCGTCAACAGGGTCGTTTACGATATCAGCTCCAAGCCGCCTGCCACTATTGAATGGGAATAATTAACCGTGATGAAGGGGACAGTGACCGGGTCAGCCTTCCGGAACTGGCTCCTGATGAAGAAATTATGAAAACAACGCGAATCCGAAACCCGGAGCAATCCATTACCGGTGAAAACAGCATCAGCTACCGGATTTGGAGCGTCGTGTGCCTTCGTGCAACGCTTGTGCTTATCGTGTTGGCAATCCCGCTCTTTCTTTATTCCCAGAATGTCAATGAACAGTTGAAACAGATGCGTTCAACCGTCATTCAGAACATTGATGGGAAGGAATATTACATTCATACCATCAAAAGGGGACAGACGCTGTACATGATCTCGAAGGTTTACGGCGTGGAAGTAAACGACCTGATCCGTGAAAATCCGGAGGTAAAAGAGGGGATCAAAGCCGACCAGAAGATCAGGGTTCCGCGCCCCGGGGCAAAAGTTGCCAGGACCCTTCCACCGGCCGGGAAAGAGCATGCTGATGACGCGAAACCGGCCGGCCCGGGCACCAGAACCGCGACCACGGCGACGCGCAACATTGAAAAACCTGATTCTGTTCCGGTCATGCCCGAACTTCCCTGTGGCATCGACAGTTCGTCGAAAAAACCCGTTTACCGGGTGGCCCTCATGTTGCCGCTTTATCTCAAGGAGGCCCAGTCGCTCGATCCCGAAAAACCGGTCAGAAAAATTGTGGAGAACTCGAAATCGTTACAGTTCATCCCTTTTTATGAAGGGTTCAGAATGGCCCTGGATACCCTTGAGAAAACAGGGGTTAAAATCCGGCTCTATGTTTATGATGTGGAGAAGGATACCTTGAAAACTAAGCTGTTACTGAAAAATCCGGATCTTAAAAAAATGGACCTGATCATCGGCATGTTGTATCATCGCAACTTTAACATGGTGGCCGATTTCGCAGAAAAAAACAAGATCCCGATCGTCAACCCGATTTCCGAACGAAGCGATGTGATCGCCGGGAATCCCTGTGTTTTTAAAGCCATTCCTTCCCGCAAGACCCAGTTGGCACAGGTTGCAAAATGTTTCTCAGACAATTTTCCAAAGGATCAGGTTCTGATTGTTAAAAGCGGACAGTATCCCGACCGGGAAGCGCCCGAGCGGCTTAAGAAGGAGTGCCTCGACCGTAATCTGAATGTTCTCCTGGTGGATGGACAGGAGGGAGCCATCGGTAAACTTTCGAAAAACAAAGAAAATGTCCTGGTTGTGTTTTCCGACAACGCGGCTTATTCACTGGATCTCACCCGCCGTTTTTATGAATTGCGGAATGATTACAGCATCACGGTATTCGGTCTTCCCGAGTGGGGAGCCATGGAAGGTCTTGAAACGGAGTACCTGCTGGCCCTGAAGGCCCATTTTGTGGCGAAACAATTCATCGATTACAGCGATCCAAAAATAAAATGGTTTGTGGATCAATACCAGAAGCGTTATTCCACCGACCCCGCGTTGATGGCCTTCCAGGGTTTCGATATTGCATGCTATTTTCTTACTGCCCTGAAAACATATGGTGCCAGGTTTTCGAGGTGCATTGGTGAATTTTCCATGAAGTCGCTTCAAACGCAGTTTGAATTCGGATCGGCTAAGGGAAACGGATTTGAAAACCAGCGTTGGATGATCTACAAATTCGAAAACTACCGGCTGGTACCCGTTTATTGACTTTTGTCTGGTCGTATCAGGATCCTGCCTGTTTACCCGGGACGGCGAGCAGCGGGATGTTGGTGGCAAAAAGGTTTTTCTTGGTGATGTTTTTGGTGAAAAGCATGTAGAAGAGGCTTCGTTTGTGCGGTTGAAATGCAATCAGGTCGATTTCATGTTCACCGACAAAATCGTCCACCGCCTTCTGGTTGTCGGTAGCCGATTCGATGACACTGAACCGGATCACGCCATCCTTCTCCTCTTTCCCGAATTTGACCTGCAGGGCTTTCATCCGGACGTAAGCATCAGTATTCTTTGACTTAACAAGAAAATGGACAACATGCAGTCTGAAGTCAAACCGGGAGAACAGGGTGCAGAGTTCCGAAATAACCTCGGTATTTCCTTCTGAAAGATCGGCGGAGAACATGATGTTCCCGAAACCTCTGAAACCTTTTATCACGGGCACAGTCAGCACAGGAACCCTGGCATGATCGATGATAAAGGTTGAAACTTTTCCCCAGACATTGATGTTATTTCCCTTTCCGGTGGTACCCATGATGACCAGATCGGGGTGGTACTCGCGGCAGATGTCCTTGAGTTCATGCTCGATCTCGCCACCAACCACAATGGTTTCGAGTCGCACCTGATCCAGGTTCTCTTTTTTAAGCATCTGGCTGACCTTTTCTTTCAATTCTGCCATATTCAGCTCTGCCTGCCGGTGGATCTCCTTCATCAGCTCCTCGTTGTAAATGGTGCTCATGTCGAGGGTATCGGGGAAGCTGGTATCGGCCAGAATTACCTGATCAAAATAGGTGTGGAATAACCGGATCTCACCACCAAAGACCTTGAGAAATTCGAGGGCGTATTTACACGAGATCTCGGTGTGGGCAGAAAAATCGACGGGAACTAAAATTTTTTTCATGGGATTTGATTTTATCAATTCAGGGGCCGTGTTCAGATTGATCCGTCACGGCATTCATGCAAAGTTAATATATCTGTCAGCAAATTACAATTTTTATTGTTGGCGTACAATTCACCGAGTACCCTCGCTCTCTCGGCCACCCTCTCAGCAGTGAATTCCATACTGAAAAGCCGTTGAACCTCCTGCCGCAACCGGTCGGGCGTTTCAGCTACTTCACAAAGTTCGCGGAGGGATGTTCCGGCAAGCATCGGGGAGTTGACCAGGCAAAACCGGCCGGTGTAGAGTGCGTTCAAAAGTTTCAGCTTCAGTCCGGTTGCCTGCATTGTGACCAGGATGTTGACATGGGCTTCCCGTATCAGCCGGGTCATCTCCTCCTCGGATGGATTCGCGACCAGTTGGATATTGGATTTCGACCCGGAAAGCCGTTTCAGCCAGCCGGGAGGATTCATCCCGGCAATCACAAGCGTCGGCATCGTTTCATTCCATACTTTGTTGATAAGGTACCGTACCGCCTGGTAATTCTCGGCAACCGACAGTTTTCCGTGGTACAGGGCATAATCACCCTTACCGAGAATGCTGCCAACCTGCTGATCCTTGTGAAAACTGGGCAAGAGGAGCACCTTTTGGCCCGGGAACCGACCGGAAAGATAATCGCAATCGGTTTGTGAAACAGCAAGCATCAGCGATGCATGCCGCAGGATCTTCTGGAAACGGAACAGTTTCAGACTTTCCAGGAGAAAAAACAGCTTCCTTCCCGGATGGCGTTCCGAACGGCAAAGGTGGCTGTAGTAATGATGTTCGATGTTGCTTTCGCGATAGATTTTGAGACGCCCGGTAAGCCGCGGTTCATCCATAAATCCGCAGGTGTGCAATCCCTCGAACAGGATGGGCGCGTCATCCGAGGCCAGGACATTTAAAAGTTCAGGCACCATTCTGCTTTTAACGATATAGGGAAGAATGCTGAAATGGATCCGCCACCCGGTCAGCCGGTGGTAGTAGGAAACCCGTGTGCAATACCGCTCCAGTTCGCTGCTTTGTTGACGCTGGTATTCAAAACAGTGCAGGTGGATCTGTACCCCGGCGCCATGCAGGGCCCGGATCTTGTAAAAAACATCGATGATTCCGCCGTAGTTTGGTGGCCAGGGAATGTCGAAAGAGACGATATGGAGGCGGAGCATTTTAAAAAAACTTAAAATTAAAGTTCAAAGTTCAAATATCAAAATTCAAAAAGTAAATTTCAAAACGGAGCGAAGTAAAGGCCCGCTCGTGCAGGATTCAGATGTCAACAATTCAAATTTAAAAGTTCTGAGAGTTTGTGTTGTTCGTTTTCCCAGCAAAGTTCTTCAGCGGCAAGTTTCAGATTCTCTTTGTATTGTTCCAGTTGCGAAGGGTTGCCCAGCATCGCATCGATGCTTCCGGCGAGCGATTCGGGGTCGTGGCCCGCGATGCATGTACCGATCCGGTAGCCTTCGACGATCGTTTTCATTTCCGGGAAAGGGGATACCAGCAACGGAACGTTTGCCTGGATATAGTCCATGATCTTGTTGGGTAATGCATAGTGGTAGTTGATCCCGATATCTTTTTCGATGGAGAGTCCGACATCGGCCATTTGCGTGTATTCATGAAGTTTTTCAAAGGGTACCGGCCCCGTCAGGATCACCTGGTTTTCCCGTTTCTCACGAACGATCAGCGACTGCAATTCATGAAAGATATCCCCGGTTCCCACAATAACCAGCACTGCATCGGTTTTCAGATATTGCAGTGCGCAGACCGCTTCCTCCAGTCCCCGGTCCACATTCACGGCTCCCTGGTAGTAGATCACTTTCCGATTTTCGCCAATCTGCAGCGCCTTCTTCATATTAGCGGGTGTCAATGGCTTCCGGAAAGGAAAATTCCGGACCGCTGTTACCGGAACGCCATATTCTTTATTGTAAATGCGGGCAATGGATGTGTTTACGGCGATGACCCTCCTCAGATGGGGGAAGATCATGTCCTCCAAAGCTTTCCATATCATCGGAGCGAACTTCCGGCCGACCAGTTCCGGAACGCCCCTGAAATACTCATGACAATCGTGGAGGTGAAGGGGAGCGCCCCTATCGCGCGAAAAGGAAAAAAAGAAAATCATCCTCGATACAAGATGTGCAAAGTAGGTTGCAGGCAGGGTGTCGAGGTCGTTGGAAACCAACAGATGATGCGATCTGAAGATCAGAAAAAAGAACAATCTCAGGTTGAATTCGGCATAAAACAACGGGCCTTTTTCGAACAGGAGCTGCATGCGGTGGGTCTGGTAACTTCGCGGGGCAAGCGTCAGACTTTTGGTACGCCTGCGACCCACCAGCAGTACGCTGTACGAATGCTGCTGCAAAGTTTTGCAGGTGCGGTCGACCCGCTGATCGGTTGTGAGATCGTTGGTGACGGCCACAATGGCTTGCAGTGGTACCGGTTGATTTGCCCTGGTGCGCATCGCTGGATTACGTTATTAAACCAAAATCCTTACCCTGACTCATTTTCATTGCTTATTCTCATTAAAAAGTAACACTGATACCGAAAACCTCTACTTTAAAAGGGAGATAAGAAGTTCATTTATTATTCATTCGTAAATCGTAAATCTTGTTCAATCGTAAATTCTCATCGGTTTCGCAAAGGGTCACGGTCAAACGTATGTTTGTACGGAGGCTCATAAAGTCAAACCGCGAAATTAAAATCCAAAGCAAAAATAAGGTTTTCGTTCAATCCTCAGTCAAAAGGCTTAATTTTGAACTTTTCAACTGATATGCACCTCGACCAGAATTATCCGCTGAAAGCGTTGAATACCTTCGGAATGGATGTTTACGCCCGTTATTTTGTCGAACCCGGGTGTCGCGATGAGATCCTGACCCTGATGAATTACCGCCACATGGTCAGGCTGCCCGTTTTATTCCTGGGCGGCGGGAGCAATGTGCTTCTGGTAAATGATTTCGGAGGACTGGTCGTCAAAATAAGTTCCAAAGGGATTGATTATCGGGAGACCGGAACCGGGGAGGTGCTGGTCACGGCGCAGGCCGGCGAGATCTGGGATGATTTTGTCGGGTACTGTGTCGGACAGGGATGGGCAGGGCTGGAGAACCTTTCACTGATTCCGGGGACCGTCGGCGCTGCTCCCATACAGAACATCGGTGCATACGGGGTCGAAGCCGGTGAGTTGATCGAGAGGGTCAGCGCCGTTGAAATCAAAACAGGAAGGGAGTTTATTTTGACCCGTTCGGAGTGCCGTTTCGGTTACCGCGACAGCATCTTCAAGCAAGAACTGCGCGACAGGGCGATCGTGCTCGATGTGACCTTCCGGCTGGCCAAATTCAGGCACAACAATCCATCACCGGACAAACACGAAGGGGGGCACGATTGCAAGGCAGATCCCGGGCCATCAACGGTGAAACTTCGCGTTGACTACGGAGACCTGAAACGGGAACTTCAGGCAATGGGCATTGCCGATCCGTCGCCAGCCGATATCCGGGATGCCGTCGTCCGGATCCGTAGCCGGAAATTGCCCGATCCGGCGCTTTTGGGCAATGCCGGCAGTTTTTTCAGGAACCCGGTTATTTCCGACGGGGTTTATGAGGCCTTGCGGAAAATGTATCCTGCAGTTCCGGGATATCCCGCTTTCGCAGGATCTGCAATCCATTCCGGAGAGAGAACAACGGAACCCGGTAAATCCGCAGCTTCGATTGCCGAAAGCTCCGTTTCTGAAAACGAAAGCAGTGATTTCGGCAGGAATTATAAGATCCCGGCTGCCTGGCTGATCGAACAGTGTGGCTGGAAAGGATTCCGGTACGGGGATGCAGGCGTTTACCCGAATCAACCTTTAGTGCTGGTGAATTACGGTAAGGCTTCCGGTCGGGAAATTGTTGATCTGGCGCGTCAGATAAGGGAATCGGTATTCACGAAATTCGGAATCGTTCTTGAATCTGAAGTAAATGTGATTGAATAATTGTAACCCCACATCCGATCCCGAATATTAAGGTCATAAATAGTAATGCATGGGTCCATCCGATCCCGAAAATTGAATCGTCAATCTTGTTCAATCGTAAATATTTTCCGACCTGTTTCGGTTCCGATATTTAAGATCTCATCGGCATCAGTCGGTATTCAAGGCTCCTACCAGTTCGCTGACTGATTTTAGATTGTTTTTCTGCAGGTAATCATCGATCCCGTTGATAATTTTCAGAGTAACGGTGGGATCGATGAAATTGGCGGTGCCAACCTGGACGGCAGAGGCGCCGGCCAACAGGAATTCTATGGCATCGGTGGCATTCATGATGCCCCCCAACCCGATAAGCGGTACGTGAACCGCTTTATGTACCTGCCAGACCATACGCAGGGCAACCGGTTTTATGGCGGGGCCCGACAATCCTCCCGTGATGGTAGAAAGCACAGGCCGGCGCCGGTTTACATCGATGGCCATCCCCAGGAGGGTGTTGATCAGGGTGATCGCATCGGCACCCCCGTCGACCACGGCTTTGGCGAGGTCGGTGATGCTGGTCACGTTGGGTGATAATTTGACCATCAGGACCTTTCCATACACCTTTCTCACGGCTGCGGTAACTTCGGTAGCCATGGCCGGAACGGTTCCGAAGGCCATCCCGCCAAGCTTCACATTCGGACAGGAGATGTTCAACTCAATGGCCGGGATCGCTTCCAGTTCATTGATCCGTGCGGCGACCTCGACATATTCCTCCACCGTGCTGCCCGAAACGTTGACGATCAGGTGCGTCCTGAAATTCTTTATCCGCGGATAGATTTCACGGCAAAAATGGGTTACACCCTTGTTCTGGAGTCCGACCGAGTTGAGCATTCCCGAAGGGGTTTCAGCCATCCGGGGATAAGGATTTCCATCGCGGTTCTTCCCGGTGACCGCCTTGACGAAAATCCCTCCGAGTTGCCCGACATCCATGAAATCGAGAAATTCCTCTCCGTAACCGAAAGTACCGGAGGCGGTGGTGACAGGATTTTTAAACCGGAGCCCGGCAATATCAATGGAAAGGTCGGTCATGAGTATTTATTGAATTTAACAATGCAAAGCGAAACAAGCCATCCGGTGAAACAGGCAAAAAAGCAGGGTAGTCAACTTCCAAACCAATTCAACCGGTTGGTATTAAAAACAGGTCCCTCCACACAAACACGCTCGTTTCCCTTGTCGGTGGGGGTGATGCAGCATAGGCAGACTCCAAATCCGCAGGCCATGGTATTTTCGAGCGACACCTCGCAATCAATCCCGTGAAAACGCGCCAACCCTGCAACCGCTTTCATCATGGCTTCCGGACCGCAACAATAGATTTTCCGGTAGTCAAGCCGTTCCTTTTGAAAAACAGGGTGATCGGTCACCAATCCTTTTTCGCCTTCCGTCCCATCGTCGGTGATCACCTGGACATTTCCGTATTTCGAGTACGATTCAATTTCAGAGACCTCCTTTTTGGTCCTGAAGCCCACCAGGATATCCGGATGGATGTGGTTCTGGTTCAGGAACCGGGCTAAGAAGAGGAGGGGGGCCACGCCACAGCCGCCGCCTACCAGCAAAACCTTACCGGTTACCGGCAGCGAAAAGGAATTCCCCAGCGGAAAGATCACGTTGAGGGTTTCACGCTCCTTAATTGCGCTCAGGTTCCGGGTTCCATCCCCCTTTATCTGGATCAGGAACCGGATGGTGTTCTGATGATAATCGACGTTGTGAATGGAGAAGGGACGCCGCAGAAAGGTGTGTGGCGAATGTTCCACCAGGATTTGGGCAAACTGTCCCGGCAGCATGGTCGGAAGGGGATCAGGGGCCATCAAATCAAGAACGAAATGCCGGTCATTCAGCCTGATATTACTGAGAACGGTAAGATCCCGGATGACTTTTTGAAAATGCATCAAATAGTAAGAATTTAATTATTTAAACGGGTCTGGATTTCCCGAATGACCTCTTTGTATTTTTTCAGAACGCGGTCCCATTCCTTGAAGAGCTCTTCGCTTTTTACACTGGCATCGGGCTGTCCGGCCTGTTCGCTGACGAGTTTCACCCGGTAGGTAAGGGGATCGTTGGATCCGAGTTTTACGATCATCCGGGAGCGTACCGTATTTTTCTTGAAATGCTGGATCACCCAGGCCGTACGCAGATAACCGGTTTCACGGTCGGTCACTTCAATCACGTCGAACTGGTTGGTGACGATCTGGCTGATGAGTTTCCAGGCCTCGAGTTCCGATTTCCCGGTAGGCACCTCGATGTCGATATTTACCATGTCGGTGGCTTCGGAGGCATCCCATGAATCATCCCGTTCCATTTGTACGAATTGCGTTTTCGGGGGTTCAGGGCTTCCCTTTTTGTTGCAATATTTGATGATTTCGGTCAGGTAAGCCAGCTTTTCAATCTTAACGGTGACACATTGATCCGATGGGATGACCACCTCGCACTGGCCGGTTCCGACATGTCTGTTGTTTACATAGATCATGGCATCGGCTTCGGATACCGTAAGTTTGACCACCCTTTTTCCCGCAAAGGAATCAAGGCTGAGCATTATTGCCAGGATCAGTGTGATTGAAATTTTAAATCCGGTCTTCATGTTCAGGTTTTTTAGATTTATAACTCAGGAGTTGCCCATCAAAGATAAGCAAATAAATTTCCAAAATAAAAACACAATTGAAATTATGAAGCCGGTCTTGAGAAGGAAGCATTTCTTCCGGGTCAGCGTCCGGATAATCCGGAGGATGCCTCGATGGCTAATTCTCCGGGGTCACAGAATCCTCGTCTGCTCCGGCCTGCGGAGGATCCTGCTGTTCTGCGGCCGGTGGCTCGCCGGCAGTCGGTTCCGCAGTCTCTTCCTCCATAAAATCGAGCATGTCGTGCATCAGGAGGATGTTGTACCAGAGAACCATTTTCCGGATATCCGAGGCGTAGACGCGTTCTTTATCGTACTCAGGGACCATCTCTCCGAAAAAATCCTTCAGCGCCTGGTTATCGGATTTGGGATCGGGCGCAGGTTTTCCTTCCAATTTGGTATGAAAAGATTTAAATACTTCCTTCAGCGAAATATCCTCACCGGTGGTAAATACGCTGATCTCCTCCAGTGAACTTATTTTTTCATGACCGAAGGCCGGAAACCTTTTCTGGTCGACAATCGATTCGACGATGACGGTATTCTTACCCTGTGAAACAACTTTAAAGAGTCCGTTCTTCCCTGCAATTGATAATATCTTGCTTAAGTCCATACCACGATAATTTGGTACAAATATAGAAAAAATGTGTGAATATGTTACGGGCTACTTTACAATTCTGAAATTGCGGTATTCACCGGGCCTCCAGCCGGTCAGGTTTTCAAAATAGTGAAGGAGGAGATGAAGTATGCCGCTTTTCCTGTATGCATGATCGAAGTCGAAAGTCCAGTTCTTCATTGAAATCCGTTCGGCCATGACGGCCGGATGGGTGTCCGTGAACCGGGCCAGCGAATCTATATTGGCGTAGTCGAATTCCTCCTTTCCGGATATGTTTTTATCCATCCATGCATCGCCATGCCAGTAGCGATGAAAATTCTGTTGCTTGGCCTGCTGCCTGGCGGGCGGTTTCACCCAACCATAATGATAAATCGCCGCATCCACGGGAACCACGTTCAGCTTCAGCCCGTCCTTCCTGAATCCCTGCGCGTCAAGCCAAGAGTGCACCGATTGCAGGTTGCGTACAACCCGGATCTCATGACGGTACCAGTTTCTTGAATTTCCGAAGTAATCGTAGGAACCATAAAAATGAAGGTACCGGAACAGGAGACCATCCACCCGGTCATCGTGTTCGTACCGTTCCATTGCCTCGCGGATGGTAACCAGGTCCTTCTCATGCACCACTTCATCAGCCTGAAGGTAAAATGCCCAGACGCTGTCAGGCGACACCGCCGCGAAAGCTTTATCGGTCTCAACGGCTAAAACCCGCCCACCTTTCCGCAATGTGTCGTCCCAAACGGTGTCGATAATTTTGATTTTCGGATCGCCAATGCCATCAATTAATTCCCGCGTTTTATCGTCCGAATTGCCCACCGCTACCACGAATTCATCGCATAGAGGTAGAATGGACCGGATCGACTCCACGACCGGATAATCGTATCGGATGGCATTTCGGACAAAGGTGAATCCGCTTACTTTCATATCTGATCGGGTCGTTGCAAGTGTTTAAAACTTTCTGAAATGTGAGCGGTCAATGAGCTGAGGTTAAAAATTAATGATTCCCAAATAGTTGTGCGGTGTGATCTGTTTTAGTTCCTGCTTCACCCGGTCGGCGATCTCGAGGCTGTCGATGAATTTTTCCAGACTTTTCCGGTTGATACCTTCTTTTCCACGGGTCAGCGTTTTCAGGGCCTCGTAAGGATCGGGGTACCCTTCGCGGCGCAGGATGGTCTGGATGGCTTCTGAAACAACGGCCCAGTTATTTTCGAGATCCAGCGTCAGTTTTTTTTCGTTCAGGATCAGTTTGTCGAGACCTTTCAGGAGCGATTTACAGGCGATGACCGTATGCGCGAGGGGAACCCCGATATTCCGGATCACGGTCGAATCGGTAAGGTCGCGCTGGAGCCTCGAAACCGGAAGTTTGGCAGAAAGATGGGCGAAAATTGCGTTCGCGATGCCGAGATTTCCCTCTGAATTTTCAAAATCGATCGGGTTGACTTTATGCGGCATGGTGGAGGATCCGGTTTCGGTGGCCCGGACTTTTTGCCGGAAGTATTCCATCGAAATATAGGTCCAAACATCACGGTCCAGGTCGATCAGGATGGTGTTTATCCGGCTCAGGTTATCGAACATTGCGGCCATATTGTCGTAATGCTCAATCTGGGTAGTGGTCTGGCACCGTTCCAGGCCAAGCGTACCATTCACAAACTTGTTGGCGAAGCGGATCCAGTCGACCGCGGGATAGGCGGCGTGATGGGCATTGAAGTTGCCCGTAGCACCTCCGAATTTTGCCGTGAAAGGGATTGTTTCGAGAAGCGCGAGTTGCATGCCGAGCCGTTCGACGAAGACATAAAATTCTTTTCCTACTGTGGTAGGAGAGGCGGGCTGCCCATGTGTACGGGCAAGCATGGGGATCTCTTTCCAATCCCGGGCTTTGGAGAGAAGGGCCTGATAGATCTGTTCGAGGAGGGGTTTCACGATCTCCTCCACAGCATCGCGAAATGCCAGCGGAAAGGCGGTGTTGTTGATATCCTGCGAAGTCAGCCCGAAGTGAATGAACTCTTTGAAAGATCCCAGTCCAAGCTCATCGAAACGTGCTCTGAGAAAATACTCAATAGCTTTTACATCGTGGTTTGTCACCTTTTCGAACGCCTTGACCTTTACGGCATCGGCCTCTTCAAACTTCCGGTACAGTGAGCGCAGTTCATTGAGCCTTTTTTTATTGAAGCCCTTCAATTGAGGGAGCGGCAGGTTGCACAATGCGATAAAATATTCGACCTCTACCAGGATCCGGTACCGGATGATGGCGGATTCGGAAAAATAGGCCGACAGGGGTTCGGTAGCGCCGTGGTACCGACCGTCGACCGGCGAAATCGAGTTCAAGGAAGGATTCATGGATTCCATGTTGCGGGTATTTATTCTCGAATGAACAAACATACGGGTTTTTAGCGGATTGATGAAAATCTTTTCGGTATTCGCAGTCGATTTTCTTTTCCGGAGTTCACTGCTTCCAAAGATTCAGTAAGTTTGCACCGATAACCAATACTAACTGATTAAACCACTACGCATGAGAAAAATTTTATCTGTTGCATTTCTGTGCCTGTTTGTCGCCTGGGGGGCGATGGCTCAGACGCTGGTCACTACCCAGACCCTCAATAAAAATGTCGTTCTTGAGGAATATACCGGGATTCATTGTACCTATTGCCCCGAAGGTCATGCTATCGCGGCAAGCATCCTTGAGAACCACCCGGGCAGGGTTTCTGTCATTGCCATTCACCAGGGCAGTTTTGCGGTGCCTTCCGCCGGAGAACCCGATTACCGTACGCCTTTCGGCGATGCGCTGGCAGGTCAGACCGGACTTCAAGGTTACCCGTCGGGTACGGTCAACCGTCATATCTTCTCCGGATCGACTACCGCCCTGAACCGGGGTGACTGGACCTCCAGCTCGGAGACGATCCTTCAACAGCCCTCACCGGTCAACGTCGGAGTCGAAACCTCCTATAACCCGGTAAACAGGGAACTTACGGTCCACGTGGAGCTTTATTACACCGCCAACAGTGCCGTGCCATCGAATTTCATCAACGTGGCACTGATCCAGAACCATGTTTTCGGCCCGCAGACCGGTGGCAATGCCGGCAATAATTATGAACATATGCACATGCTTCGCAACCTGATCACCGGCCAGTGGGGTGATGAAGTCACCACGACTACCCAGGGTTCGCTGGTCGAGAAAACGTATGTTTATACCATTCCGGCCGATTATAACAGTGTACCCTGCGTGGTCGAAAATTGCGATGTGGTAGTTTCTGTTGCCCAGGGGCACCAGGAGATCCTTTCGGGCGACGTGGTTCCCGCCATCAACGGTACAAATCTTTATGTCGGAGATATCACTACTTCCGAACCGACCATGAAGCTGGGCCACCCGCTGGAACTCACCACATTCAACTGCGTTGCCAACAGCAACATTGCCGGAACCAATCCATTTAAAATCAAGCTGGTTCCGGGCGCTCCTCCCGACTGGCTGGCTTCTTTCGAGGTTGATGGACAGACCGTAACCGACAGTACGGTAGTCGACCTGACCAAAGGGACTCCCAAGACCATCGTCCTTCACGTAACACCGGGATTTACGCCGATGTTCGAAGATTTCGTACTGGAGTTGTCTTCGGTTAACAATCCCAATGCTCCCGTCAAATATTTCACAGCCAATGTGATCTCGAACGTTCATACCCTGCTGGTCAATGCCGCAGGCGATAACAATGCAACCCAGTACCAGGGCGTGTATCTCGACGGGCTTACCGCTGCAGGCTGTGATCATCTTGCCGTGATGAAATCGACGTTGTTCACGCAGGCGACCGATGCCGGAATTCTCAGCGAGCTGTTAAACATTTTTTATAACTGTGCATGGACCTTCCCGGCCTTTACCGATGCAGAGGCTGTTGCCGTGAAAGACTTTATGGATAACGGCATCAACTTCTTTGTTGCCGGACAGGATATTGGATGGGATATCATGAGCGGGGCTTCGGGAAGTCACGGAACGCCTGAAACGCAGGATCTCTACACCAATTATCTTAAAGCATCGTTCATCGATGATGGAAGCAGTACGAATAATAAACTGATCGCCAAGGTGGACGATCCGATCTATGGGACCACCGCCACCTCGAATATCTTTGACATATATGGCGGATACATGTATCCCGACCAGATTTCACCACTTGCCGATGCCTCTGCAATTTTTTATTACAATACGGCACTGACCAAGATAGGAGCCATCCGCTCCATGAAGGGAAGCGCCAAGGTCGTTTATTTCGGGGTAGGACTTGAAATGGTTCAAAACACCGAGGTCCGGAATGATATCCTGAACAAGACCTACGATTATTTCATGGAAGGCGTGGGTACCGGCGAAAAGACCGGTGTTGCCGGTAGTTATCTCGGTACCTGCTTTCCGAATCCCGCACACGATTTCACCACCATCAGGCTGTCGGGTATCGACCGGGCGATGGTTGTTGAGATTGTCGACATCAATGGAAAAACCTTGATGTCAAAGCAGGTAATGCCCGGAACCACGCAGATTAGCATGAACACAGCGATTCTTCCGGCTGGTCTTTACCTCTGCCGCATTATGGATCAGGGAAGCGTACTTGAAACGAAAAAAATGCAGGTGATCCATTGATCGATGACTTACTGCTCCTAAACGCTCCGGGTCATTCGACATTTGACCGGATCCACTGATGGATCAGTTCGAGCACGGAAGGGGCAAAGGTTTCTTCGATTTTTCCGTATTCTGAAGGACTTCCGGTGACAGCCGTCTGAAACAGATGGTTAAGTCCCGGAAGTTCTTTTATCTGGTACCTTACATTCCCGCCCAGGATCATGGCGCTTTCGATGGCGCGGAGGTTCTCTTCAGGGGGTACCTGTAAATCAAGATTGCCGGCTATCGCGAGGAGGGGGCAGGTAACGCGGGTAAGATAATCCTGCGGATCGAGGGTCAGAAAACAACGGAACCAGTTACCCGTAAGGGTTTCGGTTTGCGTAGCGATCATTTCCTCACTCATCTTGCGGTATCCGCTGTCGGCGCTGTGTTTTTTATCATAGCTCCGGTAAATCCGGGCAATTTTTTCCGATGCCTTTTCATTATCTCCTGTCTTTTTCAGGATGGAATAGAGCTGTTTCGACAGCGTCAGCCCTTCTTCGACCGACTTTTCGTTTGCCCCTTCTGCCCGGGAGATCAGGGCAGATTGCTGATAGAGGATCTGTTCGCCTGTGAATCCCGGCCCGGCCATCAGCACGAGAAACACGATTTCAGGGCGCCGGGAGGCAACGATCGGACCAATGATCCCGCCTTCGCTGTGACCCGCGATACCGATCCGCAGGGTATCGATTCCCGGTTGGGTTTTTAGAAAATCAAGCGCCGCTTCAGCATCGGTGGCAAAATCGATGGTTGATGCGGTTTTAAAAACTCCGCCTGATTTTCCGCACCCCCGGTCGTCGTAACGCAGCACGGCTATCCCGTTCCTTGTCAGGAAATCGGCCAGTACCCAAAATGGTTTATGTCCCATAATTTCCTCATCACGGTTTTGAGGACCGGAGCCTGACACCAGGATCACGGCCGGAGCATGCTCCTTGTTTTCAGGTATCGTGAGGGTTCCAGCCAGATCCAGCCCGGCGGCCCGGTTCGGGAAGATCACCTCCTGTATCTGGTAAGGAAATGGCGGCTTTGGCTCCTGCGGCCTGGTGAGGGTGAACTTTTTCCCGAGATGTTTCAGAACCAGGGGAAGTGATAGAACCGATTGGCTCCAGGTTCCGTCAAAGGTAGCCGGATCACGGGTAATCCTGCCCATGAATTTCCCGCCTATCTTCCGGCAGTAGATGAAAATGGAGTCCTCCCTGATCTGAACGTTACTGGTAGGAATATCACTGACTCCCTGATCGGGACTGTCGAGGGTGACAATCATGCTGTCGGATTCATTGAACCTGATGTTCATAACGATGCGGAGCTCCATACCCTGAATTTTCAGCGCTCCTGCCCAGCTTCCTTCCAGATGTTTAAGGGTGGGCTTATCCTGGGCGGGAAGGTCTGTCGGAAGGATTACCGACATCACCATGGCGAGGAGTGCCAGCGCAGATAAGGATTTTCTTTTCATATTGACAGTGGTTAGTATCTGTTTAAATTGCTTGTTTCAGGAGAAAAAACTTTCTGTTTTCTTTTATACGTATAGTTAGCGTAGATAATTCATGAATTTACGCGCTGTGGCGCTTAATGGATTTCTCCATGGTTATTCGGGAAAATTCAGACCGCGTCAATTCTTTACGGTGTTCCGTGCATAGGTGTTTGAGAAGGCAGCAAAGAACCCGATCCCCCCGTCGCTGATGTTCCCTGTTACGTTTGCAGGCGGCCCGGTGAAAAAGGGTATGTTGTAACCTGCCTGCTGAACCTGGCTGATGAAATTGAAGTACTCTTCGGTGATTCCCGACATCTGCAGGATAATGGTATCGCCGGGAAAGATGGTTTCCCACTTATGCGCGTGGTTCAGGTACATCACGTCAACCCCGTTCATATAGCTTCCGTTGATATATTTGTCATCCGATACCACCTTTTTCGTAATCGTATCGGTGAGCAGTTTCCCGTTACGGTAAAGGTTGAACATGTAATAATTGACCTCGTTGCCGGGTTCCTGAGCCCAGAGTTTGATGGTCCAGACTCCCTCGGGTCCCCAATCGGGATGAAACAATGCCGAAACAGAATCCAGGTTTGTCACGGGACGGAGAAAACACGAAGCCTGACAGGCGCTCATCCCGGCGATGGGTTCTTTCAGGTCGACCAGCAGGGTGTAAAGTTTTCCGGGAACAGCCTGGAAGCCGGAATCGGTTTCATAGATTCCCGAAAGTCCCGGTTCGGTTTCGTGAAGATCGAAAAGTCCTGTTCCGTCATTTATTCTTACTGTGGCGCCGGTGACGCGGGGAGCCGGCTCGTTGAGGAAATAATCGGCCGATTGCGACAGCGAAATCCGGTACGTTGCGCTGTCATCCGCGATGGAGCCATCCACAACCAGCCTGGCATAGGTGCTGTCGAGGCTGACATCGATCTCCTCGGTACAGGCGAGCAGAAAGGCTACCAGAATGACGGTGAGGAAGCTGTTTTTAATCATTGTTGAAATGAAAATTGAAGGTTATGGAGGGAATGATCCCGAAGAGATAGACTTTTTCGGCATAGGTTACATCCGGATTGGTATTATCCTGGGTGAAATTGATCGACCAGGTGTTATGACGGTTGTAAGCATTGTAAACCGAAAAGTTCAGATCCCAATCGAAATGGCGCTCCGGCTTCTTTTTGCTATAAAAGGTCAGCGACAGGTCAAGCCGGTTGTAATCCTCGTAGCGGTATTGGTTGCGATCGGAATAGATGGGAATGATCTTTCCGCCGATTTCGGCCCTTCCTGTCGGAAAAGTCACCGGGGCACCGGTGGCATAGACCCAGTTGGCCGAGATCGTAAACCGCTTGCTGATTACATAGTTTAGTACGATCGATATATTGTTGGGTTTGTCGTATGGCGCGGGGTAAGGATCATTGCCGTTGATGCCGTTGATCTGCCTGAAAGTCCTTGAATACGTATAGCTTACCCAACCGTTCAACCGTTCCTCATTCAGTCTGACGAGGAATTCAATTCCGTACGACCAGGCCTTTCCCGTGCGGATCTCCCCCTCCAGTTTATTGTTGAGGATGAGGTTGGCAAAGTCGCGGAAATCGATCACATTTCGCATCCATTTGTAATAGGTTTCCACCGAGGTTTCGATGGTATTTCTTCTGAAATTCCTGAAGTAACCCAGGGCGACCTGATCCGCGATCTGGGGTTTGACGTTGGGGCTGGAGGCGAACCAGATATCGAGCGGGGTTCCGATGGTCGAATTTTGCGCCAGTTGCAGGTACTGGTAAGTGCGGGCATAACTGGCCTTGATCGAATGTTTGCTGTTAAAATCGTACAGGAGTCCGACTCTGGGTTCCAACCCGATGTAGGTGTTGTAGATCCTGCCGGTTTTGTATAGCGTCGAATCGACTGCTTTGTAAGAACTGTCGTAGTGAAACACCGTTCCGGGACCTATGTTCTGGAACATCGAGAAGCGCAGGCCGTATTTCAGGGTGAGTCGGGTCCCTGCCTTTTGTTCATTTCCGGCATAGACCCCGGTTTCAAGGGCATAGTTCCGGGGAACGGCAACTTCGATCACGAAACTTTCGTTCCCGGTACCCGTGGCCTTTCCGGGGTCGAACATGTGATAGGTCAGGCTGGCGCCGTATTTCAACGTGTTATTGGTATTCAGGTAGTGGCTGAAATCGCCTTTGATGCCGATGTCGCGGAGGCCGGAGTACCAGTCAAAGGAGTTGTTGTTGCCGGTGGGGGTTCCCAGATTGTACCGGTAGTTGCTGTAGACCAGCGACAAATTCAGGAAGAGTTTTTTATTGAAAAGGTGGTTCCACCGGAAGGTAGCCGTTTCGTTACCCCAGTTCATCCCGGCAAAGTTGTTTTTAAATACATCCCTGCCAAAATATCCCGATAAAAAAATCTGGTTGTTGTCGTTGATGCGGTAGTTGATCTTGGCATTCAGATCGTAGAAGTAGAGTTTGTTGTTTTGAAGGGCTTTGTTCGACGAAAGCGGCAGAAAAATATCGGCATAAGTCCGCCTGCCCGACACAACGAATGAGGCGCGGTCTTTTTTTACCGGACCCTCCACAGTCAGCCTCGACGAGATAAGCCCGATGCCACCGTTGATCTCAAACTTTTTGGAATTTCCTTCATTCATCCTGATATCGAGCACCGAGGCAAGCCGGCCGCCATATGCCGGGGGAATATCGCCCTTGTAAAGTTTTACATCGCGTATCGCATCGTTGTTGAATACCGAAAAGAAACCCATCAGGTGTGAGGCGTTGTATACCGTGGCTTCATCGAGAAGGATCAGGTTCTGATCGGGACCTCCGCCCCGGACGCTGAAACCGCTCGATCCTTCACCCACCGACTGCACACCCGGCAGGAGCTGGATCGCCTTGATCACATCGACCTCGCCCATCAATGCCGGAATCTGCTGGATGGTCTTGATATCCATCCGGAAAGTGCTCATCTCCGGTTTGACCACGTTCCGATCGTTCCGTTCGCTTGTGATGACGACCTCATTGAGCTCGCGCTGGTGCGTCATCAGCTCAACCGAAATCCGGTGATCCTTTTGCAGGTTGACCACCCGCTCCACCGTGAGATACCCGATATAGGAAAACGCCAGGTGATATTCTCCCTCAGCCAGTGTTAGCGAATAATTGCCGTAAACATCGGTCACCGCGCCGGTTTTCAGTTCCCTGACAAAAACCGTGGCGCCCACAAGCGCTTCACCGCTGCTTTGATCTGTTATCTTCCCGCTGATGCTGAACCGTTTAGCTTTATCGGGTGAAGCAACCGACATCAGGGTCATCGGAATGAAAAACAGGGCGAGCAGGAGTCTGAGAGGTGCGTATATCATGGTGTATCGCTCGGGATGGGTGACAACAGCTTACATGTTTGACGGGTATCATCTGATTGCGTTACATCGTCAGGGGGGCATTCAGGACCTGATAATTTTGAATTCCCCGTTAATATCGATTTTAATTATCTGAGATGGTTTTACTTCCTGGATCTGGTCAAGTGATTCATCCACACAGTGATCCACTCCCTTTTTAAGGATGGGGCTGATATTCTTAAAAGTAACCGGATGATTTTGACCGGAAATATTCGCAGAGGTTGATACAATGGGTTTCCCGAAGTCATGGATCAGGGTTTTGCAAAAAGTATCTTTGACGATTCTGATTGCAATGGAGTGATCCTCAGCCATTACATTCGGCGCCAGATTTTTTGCGCGGGGATAGATGATCGTCAGCGGTGAATCGATATGTTTTAAAAGATCCCGTGCGATCGTCGGGACGACCTCAACATATGCGTCAAGCCGGCTCATATCATCCAGCAGGATGATCAGGCTTTTTTGCTCGGTTCTTTGTTTCAGCAGGTAAACATTATTCACCGCTTTTGAGTTTGTGGCATCACATCCAATTCCCCAGATGGTATCGGTAGGGTATAGGATTGTGCCGCCGCGGGCAAGCACTTCGAGACATTTTTTAATTTCCTCTTCCATAGAGAACAAATAACGGGCAAATGTACTACAAATTGCAATACCGGCAGGAATCCCGGGGTATGTCAGGGCCATTTAGGGCAGGGGGAAGGAGGATGACAACGCGGGACTTCACCATTCCGGGTCACAATCTTTTGACCAGGTCGCGGGTATCAATGCCGGTGGCACATTGAAAATGACGTTCCGGGCATTCCCTGAACCCGTGTAATCCGCAAGGCCTGCAGGCAGGACGGTTACCGGCTTCCACCACAGCGCAGTCATCTGATAGCGGACCGAATCCGAAATCGGGAACCGTGGAGCAATAAACAACGGTGACCGGTGCATTCACGGCAGAGCACAGGTGCATGGGGGCCGAATCGTTGGTAAAGTTCATTTTTGCCTGTTCCATCAGCGCGGCCGATTGAAGGAGGGTCAGTTTACCGGCAAGGTTCACCGTCGGGGTGTGGTGGGTTTGTACCCGGATGGATTCGCACAGGGGTTGATCCGTGGTGGAACCAAGAAGGTAGATCACGGCCCCGGCAGGAACCTCATCCATGAGCCCGACCCATTTTTCGGCAGGAAATTGCTTGGTGAACCACAGCGAGGCGGGCGATATCGTGTAATAAGGACCTTGTGCCCGATCACGGACAACAGCCCGGTCATCGTCGGTGGGATAGAGCCGCGGACGGGCTCTTTCGCCATCCGGCAGATCAAGAAGCGCAAAATTCCGGTCAACCTCGTGAATCCCCGGTCTGATATCGTGTTTCACGCGCCGGCTGAAAAATAGTGAAAACGGATTTTTTGAGAATCCCGTGGTATGCCGTGCACCTGAAAGCGCCGTCAGGAAACCCGTGGAAAAAAAGCGCTGGATGTTGATCACCCGGTCATATTTTTTCTTCCGGATGGAGCAGGCGAGCTGCAACAGGTGGACCAGTTTATCGTTGCTCTTATCCCATGTCAGAACAGTCCGGATAAACGGATGGCCCTGGAAGAGCGTTTCATGGCCTTTTTTAACCAACAGGTCGATGTACGCATCGGGTTGTGACGTGTGCACCTTCTCAACGAGTGCCGTGACCAGGATCACATCGCCGATGGAGGCCGTCTGTATGAAGAGGATCTTGTTCATGAAAGTCAGACGGCTACATCGAAATCACGGAGGGCCTGGTTCAGCGAAGTTTTCAGGTCGGTGGATGCCTTTCTCTGACCGATGATGAGGGCACAGGGGACCTGATATTCACCGGCCGGGAATTTTTTGGGATAGGTTCCGGGAATAACGACCGACCGGGACGGCACATGGCCCCGGTATTCAACTTTGTGCGATCCGCTAACATCAAAGATCCGGGTTGATCCCGTGATGACGACATTGGCGCCCAGTACCGCTTCCCGGCCGATGTGAATGCCTTCAACCACGATGCTTCTGGACCCCAGGAAACAGTTGTCTTCGATGACTACGGGAGCAGCCTGGACGGGTTCGAGCACCCCGCCGATGCCAACACCGCCGCTCAGGTGTACATTTTTCCCGATCTGTGCGCACGAGCCTACCGTAGCCCAGGTATCGACCATGGTCCCGGCATCGATATAGGCTCCGATGTTCACGTACGAGGGCATCAGCACCACTCCCGAAGCCAGATAAGCTCCGTAACGGGCAATGGCATGGGGAACAACCCTGACGCCATGTTCAGGATAGTTGCGTTTCAGAGGGATTTTATCGTGGAACTGAAACGGACCCACCTCAATAACCTCCATTTTGCATACCGGAAAATAAAGGATCACGGCTTTCTTGATCCATTCATGGGTGATCCAGCGTTCTCCATCGCGAGTCGCCACACGTAATTTGCCCTGATCCAACATTTCGATGACCCTGAGAATGGCATCACGGGTTTCGGGTAACGCCAGCATCTGCCGGTCATTCCAAGCGGCTTCAATATTTTTTTTCAGATCATCCATTGGGAAAAACTACGAATTCAAATCAGGTATTAGGCATTGGGCGTTAGGGGAAAAAGTTCAAAGTTCAAAGCTCAAAGCTCAAAGTTCAAAGCTCAAAATTCTCAAATTTGCACATCAACACATTAGCACATTCTCAAATTCTCAAATCGTTTTCCGTTTTCCATTTTCCGTTTTCCATTGTAATTCACTCAATCAACAAATCAGTCATTCAGTCAATCAATCCTTCGGCAATAGTAAATCAATTTGTCCGCTCGTTCCCTGGATCAAAAATAGATAAAATTTTTATTCTTTGTACCTTTGCAGCAAAGATTGCAAATGGGAAGGATCCTGGCTATTGATTATGGAAAGAAACGGAGCGGCATTGCCGTGACGGATGAGTTGAAAATCATAGCGACCGGACTTTCCACGGTTCCAACTATGGAACTCCTTGACTTTCTGAAAGATTATCTGCGAAGGGAGCGGGTTGAATGCATGGTTGTCGGCGAGCCTAAGCAGATGGACAATACGCCTTCGGAGGCATCTGTGATCATTGAACCTTTTGTCAAAAAGCTCAGAAACACCTTCCCGGATGTCCGAATTGCCCGAATGGACGAGCGGTTCACTTCCTTGTTAGCCACCCGGGCAATACGGGAGTCGGGAGTCCGGAAGAAAGTAAGGCAGGATAAGGCACTGATCGATACGGTAAGCGCCACACTGATCCTTCAATCTTTTATGGAACAGGAACAAAACAAGTATCTGAAGTAAAAACAGTAAGGAAACTAAACTATGATATTACCCGTTGTTGCATATGGTCACCCTATCTTAAAAAAATCAACGACTCCCATTACACCCGATTTTCCGTCGCTTCAGGATTTTATCCGCGATATGTGGGATACCATGTACGTTTCCGACGGAGTGGGGCTTGCGGCGCCTCAAGTGGGGAAATCGATCCGTTTGTTCGTGATCGATGCAAATCCCTTTTCCGAAAAATACCCGGAAGCTGAAAATTTCAAACAGGTATTTATTAATGCAGAGATATACAGGGAAGAGGGCGACGATTTTTCCTTTAACGAAGGATGCCTGAGTTTTCCCGGTTTGCGGGAGGATATTGTAAGGAAACCGGTGATCTATATCCGGTATCAGGATGAAAATTTTATGCAACACGATAAAAAATTTGAAGGCGTGGTGGCACGGGTCATTCAACATGAATATGACCATATCGAAGGGATCGTCTTTGTCGATCGCCTCCCTTCCCTGAAAAAAATGCTGTTAAAACGCCGGCTCACCGACATCAGCAAAGGGAACGTGGATGTAGCCTACCGGATGGTTTTTCCGCAAATGAAACGGGGTAGGACTGGCGGACGGGGATGACGGAGAGTTAGACGAAGAGTTGGACGGAGAGTTGGACGGAGAGTTGGACGAAGAGTTGGACGGAGAGTTGGACATAATGATTTACCATTACCGAAGGATTGATTGACTGATTTGTTGATTGAGTGAATTACAATGGACAATGGACAATTGAAAATTGACAATGGAAAACGGAAAACGATTTGAGGATTTGAGAATGTAAAAATGTGCTGATGTGCTGATGTGCTGATGTGAGAATTTGAGAATGTGAAAATTATGAATTTTGACATTTGAATTTTGAATTTATTTCGCTTTTCACCTTGACTCAACCGCACCACTGCACTATGGCACCATGGCAATGAGCGATTGTAAAATGTCTGAATAATTAAAATGATAATAAAATGAAGAAAAGTGTTCTTTTTTTGATTCCGGCTGTGTTGATGATGGTCGTTTCAGCTTGTTCTCCTTCGCGTGAGAAACAGGTTTCCAGGATTGATAACCTCGAAAAACGTCTTTTCTCGCCCGAAGCGTTCAGTTTCGACAAGGCAAAGGCCGACAGTCTCATTGCGTTGTACGAAGCCTTTATCGAAAAATACCCCGATGATTCCTTATCACCCGGATATCTTTTCAAAGCGGCCAACATCGCCATGAATGTCGAGAATCCGGCCAAATCAATCGCGTTTTTTGATCAGTACATTACCCGGTATCCCGATAAGCCAAAAGCCCCGATGTGTCTGTTCTTCAAAGCTTTCGTCTATGAGAATCAGCTCCATGACCTGGAAAAGGCCCGTGAGACTTATCTTTTATTCATCGAAAAGTATCCCACGCATGAATTTGCAAGCCAGTCGCAACTTGCGTTGATGAATCTCGGGAAATCACCGGAGATGCTGGTTCAGGAGTTTGAAGAACGCCAGCGTGCCGACAGTATCCGTATCGCTGATTCCCTGAAGAAAGCAGCGAAATCAGGTCGCAGGAAATAAGTCAATCCCTCACACACCTTACCGGAAACGCATCGGCCTTCAATGCCGGATACGACGACACCGAGAAGTTGATCCCGTTCATGCCGTGCGACCAGGCACGGGTGGTATCAACAGGGGTGGATGACCAGAAGATCACGGCAAAGCCGGTAAAGCTCCAGATGGTGTTTTGATAAAGCACCCCGTCAGGGTCGGCCTTGAAGCCATTCAAAAAAGGATCCGTCAGCGCTTCGCCGGCCCGACTTTGCCCGTCGTAGTAGTCAAACAGGATGTTCCAGTCGCTTTCGGAGGGTATATGCCAGCCGGGCGGACAAAGTCCCTGGCTGCCGGGAGCGGATTCGTAACGCATAAGTTCGTCCCACTGGTAAAGGGACAATTGACAATTGACAATGGATAATGGATAATTATATTTTTCGGGGATGCAATTATCTGTTTGGGGATTTGTGGATGAAATAGTTAAACCAAACTCCAGGTTCTTCTGCATCCAGCACTGGGAGCCGATTTGCACCGTGGAGTAAACCTTCTCATCGCGGAGATCCGTCAGGGCGCTGCCGCAAGGAAGGAGTGATTGACTGATTGATTGAATGACTGATTGACTGATTGAAGAACAACCGTTTGTGTTGGTGTAGGTGTACGTGATGGTGTGCGTTCCGGGGCCGGCGGTGGCGGGGGTAAAGATGCCGGTAGTTGAATTTACGCCCGGGCCGGAGTAGGTTCCACCCAGGGGCAATCCTCCTTTGAGCCGGAAGGGTTTGGCGTTGACGGTGATGATGGTGTCGAAACAGGCGGTAAAAGAGACTTCGGCCGAAGGAATGACAGATATTAAAACAGGGTTGCTGGTGGCCGGGTTGCCGATAACGCAATTGACAATGGACGATTGACAATGGACAATGATTTGATCGCCGTCGGCAGGAATATAGCTGAATGTTGGACTATTGTTGCCGGTGTTGATGCCGTTGACCATCCACTGAAGCACGGGATTTGAGCCGCCATTGACAGCCATGGCCGTGAAGATGACCGGTGTGCCGGAACACACCGGGTTGGCAGAGGCTGAAATGCCTACGCTGACGGGCAAAAGCGGAGTTGTTGTCATGACAACCGTGTTCGAGACCGCGGGATTACCGGAAATGCAATTGACAATGGACGATTGACAATGGACCATGATTTGATCGCCGTTGGCAGGAATGAAACTAAACGTAGGAATGTTGCTTCCGGCGTTGATGCCGTTGACCATCCATTGAAACACGGGATTTGAGCCGCCATTGACCGCAACGGCCGTGAAGGTGACCGGTGTGCCGGAACACACCGGGTTGGCAGAGGCTGAAATGCTTACGCTGACGGGCAAAAGCGGAGTTGTTGTCATGACAACCGTGTTAGAGACCGCTGGATTGCCGGAAACACAATTGACAATGGACGATTGACAATGGACAATGATTTGATCGCCGTTAGCCGGGATGTAACTGAACGTTGGACTGTTGCTTCCGGCGTTGATCCCGTTGACCATCCATTGAAACACGGGATTAGCGCCTCCATTGACCGCAACGGCCGTGAAGGTGACCGGTGTGCCGGTGCAAACGGGGTTGGCCGATGCTGAAATGACCACACCCACGGCTTCACCGGGGTTTACGGTAACGGGGAAGGTAACAGTGGTTCCTGTGCAGCTTCCCGCTACCGGGGTGATCAGGTATGTTACCATCCCCGGGGTGGCGCCCTGGTTGGTCAAAACCTGGTCGATCGTGGTTCCCGAGCCGGGCGCAAAACCGCTGACCGTACCCGAGGTAAGCGAGGCGGTCCAGTAACAGGTGGTGCCGGTCACGGTTGACGAAAGGGCAATGGCAGTTGATTCGCCCGAGCAGATGGTTTTCGCCAGGGGATCGTTGGTAATGACCGGCGGGTCGGTTACCGCCAGTTGAACCGTATCCCGGCCGGTGCATTCCCATGGACCGGTAACAGCCACTTCATACACCCCGGCAACAGAGGTGGTAAGGGTTTGGGCGGTGCCCACCACTGCGCCCGACGGGAGCGCGCTCCAAAGGTAGGTGCAACCCGTGCAGGCTCCGGCGTTGAAGGTGACAGTCTGGCCGGAACAGATCGTCCGATCCGGGCCCAACAACGGCACAGGACCCGGATAAATAGTGATGGTTCGTGAGGTAGTATCGATACGCTTGTCGTTATGCCGCACAAAAAGGTGTACGTGGTAGGTTCCCGGGAGGCTGTATGAATGAGTTGCGTTGGTAAGGATGGAATAATTGGTGCTTCCGGAAGCCGGATCACCGAAGTCCCAATGAACACTGTCGGCGGGAGGCCATGTCCAGGGCGAAAAATGGACCGGCGTGTTTGTACAACTTCCGGTATCGCGGATATATAGGTAGTACCGCTGTAAAAATATCGGAAGTCCCTGTGAACCATTTCCGTTTATCAGATGAATCGCGTTAAGCTGGAAATCACATCCAATGCCACCGACGCTTGGATTGTTGATCACACATAACGAGTCCTTCCCTGAAATATCACCGTAAATTTTCCCGTCCTGGGCTAACTGAAGATGAACACCATGGTTGCAATGACCAACCAGCACTTCACTTTGCTTAAAAGATGCAGAATCTTTAGCTTTTGCATCATATTGGTAAATGTTTGAGGGTTGGTATGTCCAGTCACCATCCGACAGGTACAGATAATGTGAATCTCTTGAAAATTCCATGTACGTCCATGATCCCCAACCCCATGGGCCAACCCTAAAGGAATAAAGCGGTGTTACCTGTCCGGTTTCAGAATTAAAGCTGCAAAATTCAACTGTATCAATTGGTAGTGAAGGACAAACCAGCATCGTACCGTCGGGCGAAACCTTCATGGATCCGGGGTTGCAAACAGGGACATTATGGTGAAATAAAGTCGGACTGACTACAGGCGTTAATGATACTCCTGCCGCGGTAACCAGGTATGCCGAATAATTATTCTCATTATGGACATTTCTGACAATTACCCATGCATCCCTGTTGTTTTTGTGCCTTACAATGGTCATCTGGGTTGGAGATGAGTTCGTTCCCTGAACCATGATCTCTTTCTGTCCCGGTTCAATATCGCCAAGTCCTCCGTCCAGCCTCATATTGATGACGGAATAATACAACCCATTATAATCGGCGGGAGTGGGTATTTGTGCCTTCGTTGTAAAAAGGTAATAAGAACTGTCGTCATCCAGTTTCTGGACAACACCGACAGTTTTATCACAATCGTACTGACCGTGCAGATCATTGCCATTCGGCATGATGTTGTGTTCCCGGTTTAAAACCTGGTGGCCGTTTGAATAGAAAAGAAGATTTCCCAATGAGTCGGAAACAGAAACCGTATTTCGCTGGGTACTCAGGTGATTGGTAGGTAAGCCCTGCGGTGGGCCGAATTTAAACGTTATGCCAGTCTGGTTGCCAAAGAGCCAGTTATCCCATTCATGCTGCGAAAAAACCGACAGATGGCCATGGCAAAGAACCACAACGGAAAGCGAAAAAAACCATCTGCCAATTTGTGAATTCACTCAGGATCAATAAAAAAATTCATTTGTTCAACCTGTTACACAATTTTTCACCCTGCTTGCCGACTTCTCTGCTCTCTCAGAACCCTTCAGGCATTCAGCAGGGTTTGAATGTCGAATTTCCGCATCTTGAGGAATGCCTCGATCACCCGCGGGCCGCGTTTGGGATCGTCCATCAGCTCATAAAGGATTGCCGGGATAATCTGCCAGGAGACGCCGTATTTGTCCTTCAGCCACCCGCACATGCTCTCTTCGCCGCCCTCGGTAAGCTTTTCCCAGTAATAATCGATCTCTTCCTGCGATTCACATTCCACGACGAACGAAACCCCTTCGGTGATCTGGTACATCGGACCGCCGTTCAGCCCCATGAAACGGTTGCCGTTGATGGTAAACTGAACAGCTAACTGTGACGACGAAAGGATGGCCGAACCGGGGAATACTGAACAATAAAATTCGGCTGCCTCCCGGGCTTTACCGTCGAACCAAAGGCAGGGATAGATAGGATTTTTCATGGTTGGATTTTTCTGGTTGAATATGAATGATCAATATTTAACGATCTTGACAGTCTCCGTTTTTTCTCCGGTGATCATCCGGATCAAATAAATACCGCAAGGTTTCCCGGTTAGTGAAAACTTTTGGTTTCTTTCCCCATGCAGATTCTGTCTTAAAATCCTTTCACCGAACATTCCATAGATTTCAATCACGACATCCCCCGGTGGTGATTCACGCAACCAGTCTGCCACGAAGGTTCCGGTCGTGGGATTCGGATAAACCTTCCACGAAGTCGGCGCAAAATTTTCGATGCTGTTTTTTTCACTTTCTGACTTCGATGGTACGATTGCAGGCATAGAAGGATTGACACACCATGGGCCATCGAGGGAGATGTGACCCCACATGTACCCGCCATTTTGAATCGTTGTCCCGGGATAACAGAGGATGTTTTGTCCTGCGATCAGGGTGGCGCTTCCCCCGTTTTGGACCACGAAAGTCGAGCCGTTCCCGGCAACCACAATCGTGTTGATTGCGTTGTAGCATTCGGCCATGTTGTTTGAAATTGTATCATTGGTGATGGTACGGATCAAGGGCACGACGTTTATGACTTCAGGACCGGCAGGCAGTGATTCGCTGGCTCCATAAAGCGCAGTTACCCAGTAATTATTCAGGCCTATCGGGGCTGATACGTCCGGATAGGTCTGCGCCGTGATAGGCGTTGTGTTGATCTTTATCCCGTTTCGGTAAATATTGTATCCGGTAAACACGGGTCCGCTGCCGGGAATCGGGGGATCCCAGGCCAGGTTTACTGTTTCAGGAATGTATAACGCGGTGAGGTTGCGGGGAGGAGGCAAATATTGGGAGGTAAAGGGAATGCAGGTTGGGGCGCTTAATGCCATCCCATAAAGCGTTCTGACGCATGCCGTATCGGTCTGACCGAATACCACCAGTTCGGGAGGGATTTGAAAAGTGGTATCGGTCGTGAACCCGATCAGGGAATTGTGGAGGTAAAAATTATATCCGGTGATACATGGATCGGGGCCTTGCCAATCGGACCGGCTGTAAACCGTAATGTTGTCGATATTCCAATTATTGATATCATAGGAGTTTGTGCCTGCCGCATGAAACCTGATCCTGAACGCCTGGTTGCCCGTTTGGGAAGTGATGTCGAGGGTCTCTGTTGTCCAGGGAATATTCCCGTTGGCATTGGTATAGTTTTTCAGCGCCGACCAGGTAATTCCGTCCCAGAGCTCTACGGTCATCGTGTTTAAGTTGGAGGTCGCGTAATTGCTGAGGTAGATGTCGTAGCTTAGCATCATGAACGGTGCATTGACCCCGGAAAGCGTTTTACTTGTCAGGTACTGGTGGTAATCGGAGTCGGCGGGTGCGCCGTTGAACATTGCCGAAGGGGCAGGATTCCCAATTCCGCCGGATATCTGCCAGTTTGTTCCGCCCGAAGTGCTCCACTGATTGGTGGCGAAACTGCCGCTGCCCCAGTTTTCCTGCAACTGGTAGCTGATGGGCAAAGGATACATCCAGGTTACCTGAAGTGACTTGAGATTAACGGCAAGGTCTCTCGGTGGCAAAGCTTCCCGGAGCATAGAAACTTGATGTGTTGAATTGCCCGTAACCAATAGGTTCATGAAAAACGTCTGGTATTCAAATTTAGAAACCTGTAAAGTATAACTCCCGTTCCAGATTGTGGGAAAATGGACACATCCTGATGTATCGGTTATCAGGAGATAACTTGTATCGGGATAAACTATGTTCGTGAACTTAACAATGGCACCCTCCTTTGAATCGAAAGTGCAGTTCAGGTCTATGCAAACCGTCACCGCGGAAGTCCCGTTGTTCCCAATGAACCCGGAGTAAAAAGGAGTGGATACTGAGGATCCGCTGATGAGCATTGATACAATGAAAAGCAGGGAACCATACTGTTTTCTTATCAATGAAAGCATGGCTGTGAAATTTAAGAGGATTCTGCTGATACAGTTATTTTTTTCCTCATATCATTTTTTCAAAGATATTGAATATTTGATTTTATTACGAAAATCATTCGTTTTTTTTTCATATATTCAATTCTTATCCTTGAAGGATTTGAGGTGCACAGAATGCCTGCCTCCATTCAGTTATTACAACCCGGGTCAAAGCTGAACTGTCGTTTTGTTGTCTTTTCGGGGGAGCGGTTAACCCTGGCGGCCGGTTTGATCAGCCGGCCTGACCGATCCTGCCTCCATTGGCCGATGGCCTGCCGGTCATCCTCTCGTTGAATGCCTGCTCGTTGGTATTCAACAGACCTATGAGGGTCCGGTTGGTGGCAGTAACGATATACTCTTTCTGTTTCCTGAAGTGGATGAACATGGCAGCCAGGTTTACGGCCACTTCGATGCCTTTTGGATTGCTGAGGATGATGGTGAAAAACATCTTCCAGTAATGATAACCGGTCGATCGCGAGAATCCCGCCTCTTTGCAAACCCTCAGGAACGACCGCATGTAGATGAGCCAGGTTCCGAAGGACGGCTTGTGCCGGTAACGGGGTCTGATGTTGAGGCTGGTATAGATGACCCGCCCGTAATAATGGGCAGGATTGTAAACGGTATCAATGACCTTGATGTAATTCCTGAAGATCTCCGAACGGGGGATCAGGGTGACAAAGTTCAGCCCGCTGGTCATCTGGTCGATATCGCTGTCGCTCACTGTTTGCGACGCGAGATGAAAAAGTCTTCCCTCGGCATCCAGTCTCCGGGTGAGCTGGGTATTGGGCAACGCGTAAAGCAACCCGATCATGGCCATCGAAATTCCCGACGACTGGATGGAGTTGATCATATTCGAGGCTATCCGTTCACTTTCGCTGTCGAACCCGATGATGTAGCCCCCGTTGCAAACTATTCCATAGGAGAGGATCCTTTTAACCGCTTCGGTCACCGGCCTGTTCACATTCTGGTTCTTGTTGTTCAGGGCGAGGGTGTCGTTTTCAGGGGTCTCTATACCCAGGAAAACGTAACGGAAGTCGCAATCCTGCATAAGCTGAAGCAGTTCGTCATCATCGGCCAGGTTCACGGAGGCTTCGGTTGTAAAGTAGAACGGGTACTTATGTTCCGCCGACCATTTTTTGATCTCACGAAGCAACTCCTTGACTTTATTCTTGTTGCCGATGAAATTGTCGTCGACCATGTCGATGTGCCCCCGGTATCCAAGGTCATGTAAGGTTTGCAGTTCCCTCAGGATCTGTTCGTTGGATTTAAAGCGGGGGGTCCTCCCGAAAAGTTCGATCACATCGCAGAATTCGCAGTTGAATGGACATCCGCGGATAAACTGCATGCCGATCATGATGTAGTTGCGGAACCGGATCAGGTCGTACCGCGGAACAACCGCTACCAGCATGTTGGCCCGCTCGGTTGAAACATAGACACCTGAAGTTAACCCGTTTTTCAGATCTGCCAGGAACATGGGGATGGTGATCTCACCCTCGCCCAATACCAGAAAATCGGCTTTCCGGTAGAGATCGGGCTGCGAAGAGGGATCGGGCCCGCCAACTACCACCAGGCGGCCCAGGTCATGCGCCCTTTCGATGAATTCGAGCATGCTCTTCTGCTGGGGCAGCATGCCCCCGGTGCAAACGATATCGGCCCAAACCAGGTGCTCGTCCAACAGCGGCTCCACGTTCTCGTCGATCAGCCTGAAGGTCCAGTGCTGGGGAAGCAAGGCGGCGACTGTCAGGAGACCGAGGGGCGCTGCCGGGTATTTCGCTCCCACGATGTTGCAGACATCCTGGTAATTCCAGAAGCTGAATTCGGAGAATTTGGTCTGGACCAGCAGACATTTGGTAAAGCCTTGATATAAATTTCTCATCTGATCTTGTTCAAAATATTGCTGCAGGCAGGGCCTGTAGCCGTCTTTAATGAAAGGAGATAGATTTTCTGAACAATCGGGATGGAGACGGGAAGGATCAGAAGAACTAAGTTCTTTTTAAAGGTGTGCAAATATACGCATAATTTTCATGAATGAGCCCAGGGTAGAAACCGTGACGGCTGACGCGTGACACGTGACGGGAAAACCGTGACAGGTGACGCGTGATGTGAAAAAATTCGCTCATTCGCTCAATCAGTCAATCAGTCAATCAATCAATTGTTTCCGAAGATCGAATACGGATGCCCCTGCACCACACGGATCCGCTGCTTCACGATCTTGTGAATGTTGTCTAAATAGAGCCGCTCCTTTTTATCGCAGAACGACAGCGCGATACCGTTCTGACTGGCACGCCCGGTGCGGTGCACGTAGGTTTCGGCATCTTTGGGTATTTCGAAGTTGATGGCATGCGAAAGCTTGTCGATATCGATCCCGCGCGAGGCGATATCGGTGGCCACCAGCGCCCGGATGCTGTTGTTTTTGAACGATTTCAGCGCCCGTTCGCGTGCTTCCTGCGACTTATCGCCGGGAATGGATTCGGCTGTTGGGACAGGATTATTGGCATCTAAAAATAAGCAATTTACCGATACCGGAACCAACCTGGTTTTGACGGTTCACCGTATGATCGAATCCATCGTACCCTGTTTCGATCCGCAATCCCGTCACTCCAGAAACGTCCAGTACCCCATCAATCCCGAAATATTACCGATCAGGAAATGCGAAAGGCTCACGCCGACCAGGTTTTTCTGGCGGTGATACATCCAACCCCAGAGCCATCCGGTGACAAACGAAACGACAGCCAGGTTCAGGGAACTCATCATGTGCACGGCACCAAACAGGAAGGTGGTGACCAGGACGGCAAAGAAGCCCCGGTAACGGAGATCCAGGATCTTTTCCAGGGTTCCCTGCACGGCCCCGCGGCAGATAAACTCCTGCAAGGGAGCCACCACCAGGTAGGTTATGTAAGTAAACCCGAAATAGGAGAGATCGAAAAGTTTCGTCTCCCTGAAAAGCCCGGGAAGATATCGGTTACACAGATATTTTATCAATACAAGCAGGAGTATAAAAGCGCCGGAGACGATCAGGGATTCAATGACCGATCTTTTCCATCCGGTGAAGGTAAGACCGAAATCTATCAGGCGAAGGTTACTGGTCAGCACCACCGCGAGAACCACTGCCAGCGAGATCACCTCGATTACCGGATAATCGGTGACAAATTTCGCAATGAATTGATTGGAGAAGGTTTGGTCGTGGATAAGACCGAGGATGAAGATATAGAAGGTGATCAACAGGACGATGCTTACGAAGACTATGCTTAGCAATGATCGCTGGCCATTCAGCTGTTCTATCTGCACATTCTTTTTTTTCAGCTCTTCGATGGTGTTTTCAAGCGCAAATTCCCTGGCTTCGATCTTCACCGACATCATGCCGAAAGTCTCGGCCAGTTCGGCCAGTTCCGTGCTGTTCTCAGTTTTATCGGTCAACTTGAAAATCTGATCGACATTGGCATACGACCCTGCCACGATCTCGTTGGCGTGTCCGGTCAGCGCTTTTATGACTTCGGGGTTCAGGTTTTCCATAACAGATAGTCAAAGGTATCAGAATTTCCGGGAAAAACTTAAAAACTCCACTTCGGACATTGATAGAAATCGACCTGTTCCTGATTTTCCGGATATCTGCCGCAATGGAAATACTTCCAGTAAAAAGAACCATAACTTAAACATCTTTTCTTATGAAAATCAATAAGCGGACATTCAGCCAACACACAGCACTGTATGCAACCGTTGCAATGCTCCTCCGGTCCGGTCCAGGTATCTCTGATTCTTAAGTTGGTTTTCAATGGTGCCAGACGGGGAGGAGCCGCCAGAGATACTCTGAAATGTTTCCGATACGTCCCATACTTTAAATAACGGATCTCGACCTTGATCCACTCCAGGATGATCGGATAGAGAAATCGGGTGTATTTTGTGAAGTTGAAATCACCGAAGAAATACCAGGAATAGAGCGGGGCAAAAAACCAGCAAATAATTCCTCCGGTAAATAAGGCAATCGCAACAAAAAAATAGAAAATCAGCCGGGCTGCTGCCCATTTTATTTTCAATATTAATCCTGCCGGCGTCATATTTTCGTTGATGGGTGAACCATAGCAAATATTCTAGTTCAGCGAATTTTTCGCCCAAAGCAGGGGTATGATGTTAAATTTTACGGGGCCGAATTTATCTTCAAGCATTTGTCGCATGTCGTTCCTCAAAGTTTCGATTTCCATGACCGAAACATCGCCATTTAAAAAAAGCTCAATTTCAATAAACCGGTCACAACCGCTCTGCCTGGTATAAATGTTCCCCACCGTTTCAAACCTGTTGAAATGTGCCGAAATCACATTCAGGATCCGGAGCTGATCTTCCTCGCGCAATGGCAGATCAATCAGAATTTTAAAATTTTCACTGGTTAGTCTGATTCCCATGATCAGGGCATAGACCGACACCAGCAGCGACACCGATGCATCAAAATAGGAGGGGAAGATGTTGTTTCCCGCGCGCATAATTAGTCCCGAAATGATAAAGGAGGTCAGTACGCCGGTATCATAAAAGGATGAAATCCGGTAGTTAAGCGCATAGGATTTCACCAGTTGGCTGTTTGATCTTCGGCGGGCTTTGTATGAAAGATAAGTCAGGTAAAGGTTTCTGACCAGGGAGAGGACGACGGGTACCAGGGCAATCGAAAAATTGATCGCATGGGCGGGAACAATCATTCTTCTGATGGACAGAATAATCAAAATGACACTTGAAGGGATCAGCAACGCCCCGTAAAGCAGGCTGCTGAAATTCTCCAGTTTTCCGGTGCCATAAGGGAATCGCAACGTATCGGATCTGACGATCAGTTTCATCGATCGGTAGGCAAAATAGCGTACGATGAGTCCTAAAACAAAGGCTGTGGCAGAGGTCAAAATGGTCACGGAATTCGACAGGTAGCCCACTATCACGAAGATCACTGCCATCGGTATTCCTGAATAGAAAGCAAGGTCGACCAGCCACTTTACTTCGAGCAGCGTCGACCGTGCATTTGAGTCTGTCGCGGAGGCTTTTTGTCCGCCCCGTTTTTTCATTCCCACCAATGTTTCTACTTGTTTATTTGTTGATGATGCCGGTATGCCGACAGAATCTCATCTTTCACTTTTCCCAGTGCAATCTCCCCGGCTTTGAGAATGGCCGGCATCTTATCGATATCCCAGATTGAAATATATTTATCGAAAACCATTTTGATATAAATCACTTCCCCTTCCTGTAAGTTTAACGTAAGGCAGGTTTGCGCTGCCGCGATGGTTCGGGCATAAATTTTCCCGGTATGAATGGCGGTCTCAAGGTAACCCCGGGGATCGGGTGATAATTTTTCGAGAAAATCAACCGCGATGATGATATCCGGCCTGTTCCTGACAGCTTGCAAAACAGGTACCGGGGCGCTGAAAACACCATCGAACAACCATCTCTCTCCGATCCTGATGGCCGGTAACATGGGATAAATAGCCGAAGAAGCATAGACGCCATCGGCCAGATCGCCCGTCTCAATTCCTACCCCTTCGCCGGTTTGGAAGTCGGTTGCCTGCAGCACGATTTTCATCCCGAGGTCCTCGATGCGCCTGTTGCCGAAATATTCCCTGAACCTTTTCCGGAGTGCATCAGGTTTGATCAAAGCCGACTCTTTATCCATTTTACAATAGGGAAATCGCACCATGGAGGCAAAAGCCCTGTAGTTCGGTTTGAAAAGGTCTTTTTTGAGTCCGGGTACTACCGTTCTGACAATGTCATCGGGAGAATAACCGGAGGCAAATAGCGCGGTCATGATGCTTCCTCCGCTGCAACCGGCAATCAGATTGAGCTTAATGTTGTTACTTTCCAGAAACTTCAGAAGCGGAACGGCGGAATATGGCTTAATTCCGCCGCCACCCAAAACAAGAGCAACTTTTGGTTCGGCCATTTTAAATACATTTTTCGGTTTTCAGACACTTCATCAGAACAGGAGCATCCTTTTTTTCAGTCAGCCGGGATATATTTGATTTTTATATCTATCCCGTAAGGCAAAGATATTATAACCATCCGAAAAGCAATATTCTATCTTTAAAACAATTTTGAACAGGAAACCTGGTACAAATTTGTCTGGTTTTGCTTGACATACACAATACCATCAATCAAATCATGAACATTTGGTCTTAACGTCATAAGAAAATCAGCTTTGTATCGTTTGTCAGAATAAAGAAGATTCAAATCACATGGGCAAGATAGTCAGGTATAACGAACCGGTTGGTGCTCCCGATCGTATAGAACTGGAAAATCAGTATTAATACTACCTTCATGACCCGACAGTATAATTCATTTTTCATGCGCTTCGCCTTGTTGCTGGCGAATATTGCCTGTTCAGTTCCATTGCTGGCACAATCCTGGGAATTTGCCAAAGAAAAAGAGGGGATCAGGATCTATACCATGAAGGTGAAAGACAAGCCGCTCAAGGCCTACAAAGGGATTGCCGAGATCAATGCCCCGGCCGAAAAGGTCTTCGCCCTGATCGAAGATGTGAACAATACCGACTGGTGGGATAAAAGTCTGAGTCAGATCAAAGTGCTGGGCTATGAGAAGAACAGGTTTGCCAGGTACCACCTTATTTTCGACATGCCCTGGCCGGTTTCGGACCGGGAATTATTTGTCGATGCCGAAGTAACCATCGACCCGGAAACCGGGACCCGGAAGATAACCGCGATGCCGCTCCGGGTCGACACCCCGTTGCCAAAGGATATGATCCGGATCAATGAGTATCGTCAGACCTGGACCGTGAGACCGGTGAGTTCAAACCTGACCCATGTAACACTCGAAGGGTATGTAAATCCGGGAGGTTCTCTTCCCGCCTGGATCATCAATATGTTTATCGTCGACGCACCCATGAATTCCATCGGGGAGGTCAAAAAGCGTACGACACGCTGACAAGCGGATGGAAAATTTCCTTAATTTTCAGGTCTGATTTATTCGTGAGACTCAAATTTTTTCAAACGAAGCGCTAAAAATTTGTTGGTCGAAAAATCCCGCAATATGCGGCGATGTAATACCCTGCTGCGCTACGTCGGAATTGTTGTCCGGGGCTTGCCTTGGAGTTCATACCCGTGATTTATGGCCCTCGGATTGTGGACTTTTTAATGTATAACGCACAAAACAACGAAACCATGAAATATCCATAGAAATCAGGTTCATGCAAATCGCGAATGATAACAATGGATGTTCTAGGAGACCAATTAAATATAAAATCATTGACAAATGAAAGGCACCATCAGCAATCTCAAACTTCTCGACTTCCTCTGGGAAGTTCGGAACCCCTTCCTTTTCTGCGCCCATCACCTCGATTATTACCCCGCCGGGGATGACCGGATGGGGCCCGTTGCATCGCTGGCCGGACGCAATCTCGGACAGGATTTCACGGTCAGGGACGGTTGGCGGATGTACCATGGTACAACAGTCCCCGGATTCCCGGAACACCCGCACCGGGGATTCGAAACGGTGACCATCGTCCTGAAAGGATTTGTCGATCACTCCGATTCGCACGGTCAGGCCGGCCGGTACGGCATGGGCGATGTGCAATGGATGACGGCAGGGTCGGGACTTCAGCACAGCGAGATGTTTCCGCTACTCAACAGGGAGGGTGGAAACACCACCGAACTTTTCCAGGTCTGGCTGAACCTTCCGCAATCCCGGAAATTTGCCGACCCCTATTTCAAGATGCTGTGGAGTGAGCAGATTCCGGTTTACAGATACCCGGATGACAAAGGAAAAACCACGGATGTCAAGGTAATTGCAGGAAAGATCGGTGATGTCGCAGCCCTGGCTCCGGCTCCCGACTCCTGGGCGGCCGATCTACGCAACGAGGTGGCCATCTGGATCATCCGGATGGATCCCGGTGCAACGTGGACCTTGCCCGCGGCGGGTCCGAAAGCATTGAGAACCCTTTACTTTTACGGGGGCGACAGCCTTACCATTGCCGGAACATCAATTACAGCCATGCACTCCTTTGAGGTAAAAGCGGGACTGAACGCGGATATCGAAAACGGAGCTTCGGAAGGTCTGCTCTTCCTGCTTCAGGGCAAACCCATCGACGAACCCGTCGTGCAATATGGTCCTTTCGTGATGAACTCACAGGAGGAGATCAGGCAGGCTTTCAGCGACTACCGCGCCACGGAGTTCGGCGGTTGGCCCTGGCCGCGGCCCGACAACGTGCACCCAAGGGAGCAGGGGAGGTTTGCAAGGTACAGGGATGGCGTTGAGGAGAGACCACAAAAATTAACTGATTGACTGATTGACTGATTTGTTGATTGAGTGAATTACAATGGACAATTGACAATTGAGAATGGAAAATTGAAAATGGAAAATGGAAAACGATTTGAGGATTTGAGAATGTGCTAATGTGCTGATGTGCTGATGTGAAAATTTTGAATTATTGTTTTTTCCCTATTGCCTATTGCCTACTGCCTACTGCCTGACTGGATGATTAAAGGCAGGATTCTACTGAAACAATCGTTCAAGGAAGCCTGACAGGTCGGAGGGGGTGACATTTTCAGCAAGATTTCCATCCAGGCTGTAGGCCAGGTCGCCTGTTTCTTCGGACACGATGATAGCCAGGGCATCCGATTTTTCGGTGATCCCGACTGCCGCCCGGTGGCGTAACCCGTAGTAAGAGGGAATGGTTGGACTGCTTGATACAGGCAAAATACAACGGGCTGCCCGGATATTGTTGCCGGTAATGATCACTGCGCCATCGTGCAGCGGACTGTTCTTGAAAAAAATGGTCTCGAGCAGCACTTCGGAGATTGTGGCCTCTACCGGTTGACCGGTGGCAACGTACTGGCTGAGCTCGTTTTGCCGTGTGATCACAATCAGTGCGCCGGTCCGGGTCTCGGCCATTTTCTGACAGGCCTTGACAATCTTACCAATGCTGAGGTTGACCGGGTTGTTGATCCTGAAGTGCCAGAAAAGAAATCTTTTCCGCTGATTTTTGATGATCCGGGTATTCCCAAGAATCAAAAGGAATTGCCTGATCTCGGGTTGGAAGACGACGATCAGCGCGATAACCCCCACGCTGATGAATTGTCCCAGGATCTCGGTCAGCAACTGCATTTGCAGGATTTTTACAACCCTGTAGAGGAGGTAAATGGAGATCATCCCGATGAAGATCTTGATCGCTGCAGTACCCTTTACCAGGTTGTAAATTTCATATAAAAGGATGGCGAACAGGATGATATCGATGACATCGATGATCCGAAAACTGAATGGTCCGGCAAGTAACATGTGGCAAAATTAATCAATTTCGCCGTATAACGCACGAAACAGGCGGATTGCCTCCACAGCTTCCCTGACATCGTGAACCCTGAGAATATTGGCGCCCTTGACCAGCGCGAGGGTGTTCAGAACCGTAGTGCCATTCAAAGCCTCGTCGGGCGTGCATCCGAGGGTTTTCGTTATCATCGATTTTCGGGAGATACCGGCCAGTACCGGGAATCCCAGTTCGGAAATTTCATCGAGATGATTCAGGAGGGTAAAGTTGTGCGCCACGGTTTTACCGAATCCGAAACCGGGATCGAGGATCACCTGACGAATACCTTGTTCCCTGCAGTGTGCCGTTTGTTGTTCGAAGAAATAGTTTACCTCGGCGACTACATCCGAATAAACCGGGTTGTCCTGCATGTTTTCGGGGGAGCCCTTCATGTGCGTGAGGATGAACGGCACATTCAGGTAGGCCACCGTGCGGATCATCTCTTTGTCAAAGCGGCCTCCGTAAATATCATTGATCACCGAGGCTCCTTCTTCCACGGCGGCGCGCGCCACTGCCGACCGGTAGGTGTCGACCGAAATAACCGCTTCCGGAAAATGGCGACTGATCTGCCTTACTGCCGGCAACAACCTGTCGAGTTCACTTGCCTCGTCGGCCTGCTTGCCACCCGGCCTGGTCGAAACCGCCCCGATATCGATAATCGTGGCACCATCAGATAACATTCGCTCAACCTGACGCAATTGTGCAGCCGGATCGGTGAACCGGCTGCCCTGATAGAAGGAATCGGGTGTGATATTCAGGATACCCATGACCTGCGGAAAAGAACAATCGATCATCATGATAATAATACTTTTCCATGCAAATGTAAATCTTTTGTAAAATTTCAGGTTGATGACCTCCCGGAGGCGGTCAATTGTCACAGATGTTGGAAAATTTTTCTAATTTCGCTCCTGTTAATTGTGTTGAGGTATGGACCAGGCTGCTGATACAGGTAAACAATTTGATGAGGTAATTGGCCTCTGCCACAAAACCTTCATGTCGAAAATGGGTGATTACGGATCCGCGTGGCGGATCCTGCGTACCCCTTCAATCACCGACCAGATATACATCAAGGCGAACCGCATCCGGAGCATTGAGGAAAAGGGAACCCAAAAGGTTGATGAAGGCATCCGCCCGGAATATATCGGGATTATCAACTATTCCATCATGGCGCTGATCCAGTTGGAACTGGGACCTGATCATCCCCTGAACCTCGAAGTTGAACAGGCCGATTCGCGATACCTGAAATTTGCCGCCGAAGCCCGGTCACTCATGATGGACAAAAACCATGATTATGGTGAAGCCTGGCGGAACATGCGGAGAAGCTCCCTGACCGACATCATCCTGATGAAGCTGATGCGTATCAAACAGATTGAGGATCACTCGGGAAAGACTTTTGTTTCAGAAGGGGTGGAGGCCAATTACTATGACATTATCAACTATGCTGTTTTCTCACTGATTAAGATGGAATATGAAAATAATTAGAAATCTGATCCGGATCCTTGTCGGGATTGTATTTATCTTTTCGAGCATTGTCAAAGGAGTGGATCCCCTGGGTACCGTGTACCGCATGGATGACTATTTCACCGCCTTCAGCATGCCTTTCTTCATGCAGTTTTCACTCTTTTTCGCGATCCTGCTGTGTGCCCTCGAGTTCATCCTGGGCATCAGCCTGCTTTTTAACCTCTGCATACGGAAAACTTCCTGGTTGCTGCTCCCCATGATGATTTTCTTCACGGTTCTCACCTTTTTTGATGCCGTTTACAGCCCGGTGCCCGATTGCGGGTGTTTCGGTGACGCCATTAAACTCACCAACCTCCAGACGTTTTTAAAGAATCTCGTGTTGATGGCGCTGGTGATTGCCATTTTCATGTGGCGTAAAAAATACCGGAGCCTGCTGCCGCAATGGGGCGATGTCGCCTTGCTGATCCTCGCGGTGTGCAGCTTTACCTGGATGTCGGTCTATGCCTACCGCCACCTTCCCCTGATCGATTTCATGTCGTGGAAGGTCGGAAACCGGATCAACGAAAAGTCGAAACAACCGGTGATCTTTTACGTGACCTATAAAAATAAAAGCACCGGCGAGGAAAAGGAATTTATCTCTCCCAATTATCCCTGGAATGATTCGGTATGGCTGTCGCAGTGGATCTTCAAGAGCCAGCGGGTAGTCGATCCCAACGCCGATCAGAGTGTTGCCTTACGCATCGAGGATGCCCAGGGTAGCGATTACACGCCGGCTGTCATCGACAACCCCGATTTTCAATTCATCCTGGTTGCATATGATCTCGAAAATACCGATATTGAAGGGTTCCGGCGTATCCTGCCCTTTGCCAAAAAAGCTACTGCCGACGGGTATTCACTGGTCTGTCTGACCAATACCATTCCTCCGGATATTAAAAAATTCAGAATGGCTAACGGCGCGGCGTTTGATTTTTACAATTCCGACGATGTGGTTTTAAAAACCATGGTACGTTCCAATCCCGGGCTCATACTGATCAGGGACGGGGTGGTGCTGGCGAAATGGCCCTTCCGGGATTTCCCGTCGTATGAATCGGTGCGGAAGGAGTTTCTGAACCGGTGACCGTTCATGCAGGATCTGGCCATACAGGCCTGCCTGATCCTTTCAAGGTAATATAAAGGGTAACAGGGTATGCGAAAATTTGTTCTGAAACGGATCGGGTACGGCATACTGGTGTTGTTGGGGGTGGTTTTTGTCGTTTTTTTTCTTTTCAACGTCCTGCCCGGCGATCCGGCCCGGATGATGCTCGGTCAACGCAGCGACATCGCCTCGGTGGAAGCGATCAACAAGGACCTTGGACGCGACAAACCCCTGGCCACCCAATTCCTGAACTATCTTAACGATCTCTCCCCGCTGTCGGTCCACAACAGGGTTGATAAGCAGAATTACTGGTACCTCGATCCCGCCAAATACGGCCGTACCGTGACCCTCGTAAAAGCGGGCGACCATGCGCTGGTTCTCAAGCAACCCTACCTGCGAAGATCTTACCAGTCGAAGAGAAACGTCTCCGAGATCCTGGCCGACGGGTTTCTGAACACCCTGATCCTGGCGCTGGTTGCCATGGCCTTTGCCGTTATCCTGGGAATCGCCATCGGGATTGTATGCGCTTTGTACCGGAACAGCTTCATCGACCGCGTCTCGCTGGTCTTCTCCGTGTTGGGCATGTCGTTACCATCCTTTTTCATGGCCATTCTGAATGCCTGGATCTTCGCCTTCCTCCTGGGCCGGTTCACCGGCCTCAACATGTCGGGCGGCCTTTACAGTGTTGATGATTTTGGAGGCGGTACGTACCTGGATCTGAAGAACCTCATCCTGCCGGCTCTGACGCTCGGGGTCCGCCCCCTGGCCATCATCGTGGAACTGACCCGCAACTCCCTGCTCGAAGTCCTTACCCAGGATTATATCCGAACCGCGTATGCCAAAGGATTGAGCAAGACCCGGGTAGTGTTGAAACATGCCCTGAAAAATGCCCTCAACCCCGTCGTAACTGCCATTTCTGGCTGGATGGCTTCGCTCCTGGCCGGAGCCGTTTTTGTTGAATATGTTTTCGACTGGAAAGGCATCGGCATCGTGATCGTCAATGCTCTTGAAAAATATGACTTTCCCGTGCTGATGGGCGCCGTACTTTTTATCTCGATCATCCTGATCCTCATCAATATCCTGGTTGATATTTTGTACGGCATGCTGGATCCGAGAGTCAGGGTGCAATAAAAGGGAACGACGGGCTTCAGGGGGCGCCTTAAAGGCAGGAATTTCCAGGGATCTGACGGGATCATTTTGGTGTAAAATTTTGTTAGTAAAATTTGTGAAGAATATGCAATTTTCATCTTAAAATGTTGTTAATCATCAATAAAATCAAGATATGAGAAAGAAAATAGTTGCCGGAAACTGGAAAATGAACAAGACCTTTGAAGAGGCTGAAGAATTGATCACAGAAATCGCCGACGGATTGGATGAAATGGATCTCAATGACCATGGCGTGATCCTGTGTCCGCCTGCATTGTACCTCGAAATGGCGACCGATGTGGCAGAGGAGTCGCTGTTTGAAGTCGGCGCACAAAACGTATACCCTGCTGATTCGGGTGCCTTTACCGGTGAAATCAGCCCGTTGATGCTTAAAAAGCTGAATGTCGGGTACTGTATCGTGGGTCACTCGGAGCGGCGGAAATACTTTCGGGAAGATGCTCTTTTTCTGAAACAAAAAGTCGATGCATTGCTTCGTAACGGGGTCATCCCGATATTTTGCTGTGGTGAAACGCTTCCGGAGCGGGAAGCCGGCAACCATTTCCGCATCGTGGAGGATCAGTTGATCGCCTCGTTGTTTCATCTTGACGCGGCTGATTTTTCAAAGATCATTATTGCCTATGAACCTGTGTGGGCGATCGGCACCGGCGTAAATGCCACGAAAGAACAGGCGCAGGAGATGCATGCCTTTATCCGGGAACGGATTTCAGGGAAATATGGCGTCGCGATCGCGCAGGATTTAACCATCCTGTATGGCGGCAGTTGCAATGCAAAAAATTCGGCAGAACTCTTTTCACAACCCGATGTTGATGGCGGACTGATCGGAGGCGCCTCGCTGAAAACGGAGGAATTCCTTCAAATCGTAGCTTCTCTTTAACATGGACTATATTGAAGTCACCATAACGGGTTTCCGCGACCTTGATTCTGAGATCGCGATGGCCCGGCTTGCCGCGATGGGGTTTGAGAGTTTTTCAGAGGTTCCTGACGGGTTTTCCGCTTATATTCCGGATGATCAGTTTGATGAGAAGGCCATGCATTCATGGCTTACCGCGCTGCAGGAGGAACAGGGTATACAGTATCAGGTGGGAAAAATTCCCCGACGGAACTGGAATGAAGAGTGGGAACGCGCCTACGATCCCGTTGTCGTGGAGGGGAAATGCCTGGTCAGGGCGCCTTTTCATAAGCCGGCTGATGACATGTTGTATGACATCGTGATCGAACCCAAGATGTCGTTCGGAACCGCCCACCATGCTACCACTGCACTGATGATCGGATTGATGATGGAGGAGAAGCTGACCGGCAGCGCCGTACTCGACATGGGTTGTGGAACGGGCGTGTTGGCCATCCTGGCTTCAAAGATGGGTGCTTCGAAAGTACTGGCGGTCGATAATGATGAATGGGCCTATCAAAATGCGCTTGAGAATGTCGAAAAAAACGGATGCCCCGGCGTGACTGTCCTACTGGGTAATATCACTGCGGTCGCCCTTTCACAGTTCGATCTCATTGCAGCCAATATCAACCGGAACGTGTTGTTGAACGATATTCCGACCTATGCCGGGTTGCTCAAACCGGGAGGACGCCTGCTGATGAGCGGTTTTTACGAAGAGGATATCCCGCAGATCACCGAAGCAGCAGAACTGGCGGGATTGAGGCATTGCCTGACCAAAACGATGGATCGATGGACGGGAATTAAATTTATAAAATGAACCGAATCTTTACCCGCCTTTTTATCATTTCGACCCTTTCGGGTATTTTTTTCCTGGTCGCACCGGACGCCAGCGGTCAGAAGAAAGCCTGGTTTACAGGTGATTCAGCTAAATTCACCACCGAAATCAATGGCATTTTTGCGAACCTTGCCGATAATGAGCAAAAGATCATCAAACCCGGTATTGAAGCGTTTCAGAAGAAATGGACCGAAAATCTTTTCGATGAACCTCAGAAAAAGGAGATCATCCTCCTTCTGAACGAGATGGTGAAGAAAAAGATCAGGCCCTTTCCCGATTTTTACAACTATTTCAAAGCGCTTAACATTTTTATCGATACCCGGCAGCCTGTTGAATATTTCAGCCCCTGGACGGGGATCCTGATAAAACTGATCGGCGATAAGAACACGAGAAAATTTCAGGCTTACCTCGAATCCACCTCCGACCTGTTTGCCGGTCAACTGGTTTACAAATCGCCCACCACAAGCTGGAAGGCCGGTACCGTAAAATTTCAGTTGAAATACGACAGTGTGCCTTTTATCGAATTTCCGGCTACCGACCTGGTCTGCTATGCCAACGACGATTCGCTGAATGTTTACGGCACCCGTGGCATCTACTATCCCCTCTCATCCACCTGGAAAGGAACATCAGGCCGGGTAAACTGGAAGCGGGCCGGCGAGGACCCCGACAAGATATTTGCGCTCCTCGACCGTTATGAAATCCAGATGCGGTTTTCGAAGTTCACGGCCGATTCGGTTCGCTTTACCCACAAGCGGTATTTCCCTTCACCGATAACAGGTAAGTATGTCGATAAGGTTCTGGCCGACGTAACTGAAGAAAAAGCCTCTTATCCCAGGTTCTATTCCTACAACAAGATGATCGGCATCGAGAAGCTCTTCAACAATATCGACTATCTTGGGGGCTTTGCCATGGAGGGAAGCAGGATCGTGGGATCGGGCGACAATACCACCGATGCCCGGCTCTTCTTTAAAAAAGACGGTAAGGATTTCGTCATCGCCCGTTCCAAATCGTTCATCATCCGGCCCGACCGGATCAACGCCACCATTGCTTCCATCACGATTTACCATGAAAATGATTCCATCTTTCATCCGGGTTTGCAGTTGAAATACATGGATGAGATGAAGGAACTCTCCTTTACCAAGGATGAACGACTGGTGACCATAAGCCCCTGGTTCGACTCCTTTCACAAGATCGAAATCTATTGCGAAGCTTTGTTCTGGAAGGTGGGTGAACCCAAGATCAGTTTTGAAATGATGAAGGGTCCGTCGAAGGAGAGCAAGGCGGTTTTTGAATCAAGCAGTTATTATTCGCTCCACCGTTATGAACGATTGCGGGGAATCGATGAGATCAATCCGCTTGACCTGATCAAATTTTTTACCGAAAAGATCAAACGGCGCACCGTTACCCTCGAGGAGGTGACCCGGTACATGAACAAACCGCCCGAACAGGTGGAGGTCCAGCTTTTAAACCTGGCGAACAGGGGATTTTTGGTCTACGACTTCGAAAACAAGATCGCACGGATAAAGACCAAGTTGTACGATTATGTGAAAGCCCATGCCGGAAAGGCCGATTACGATGTGATCTTTTTCAACTCATTCGTAACCAACACCGCCAACGGGATCCTGAACCTCGAAACCTTCGATCTGAAGATCCAGGGCGTACCCATGGTCGTGCTGAGCGATTCCCAGCAGGTGACCATCTATCCAAAAAATGCAGAAGTCGTTTTAAAAAAGGATATGGACTTCATGTTTAGCGGCAAAATGGAGGCCGGTCTTTTCGATTTCTATACCCGCGATTGCTCCTTTGAATACAACAAGTTCAGGATCAACCTGCCGTTTATCGACTCCATGACCTTTTATGTGAGAAGCAAGACCTGGGATCCCAAGACCAATACTTTCCCGCTGATCAAGGTCAGGACCGCGGTTACCAAACTGGCTGGAGAACTCCTGATTGACGAGCCCGACAACAAATCGGGAATGCGGGCGCTTCAACAGTACCCGATCTTCACCAACCGCAACAACGCGTATGTTTACTGGGATAAAAAATCAATCCAGAAAGGGGTTTATACAAAAGATAAATTCTTTTTCGAGGTCCAGCCGTTTACCATTAACAGTCTCGATGTAGTGGCCACCGACAGTCTTGATTTCACCGGGGCGCTCACCTCGGCAGGTATATTCCCCACCATCTCGCAGCCGCTCAGGGTCAGACCCGACTACTCACTGGGTCTGGAAAAATCGACCGACTCCACGGGATTGCCGACCTATGGGGGTAAGGGTCATTTCATCTCCAAAATCGACCTGAGCGACCGGGGATTACGGGGCGACGGCGTGCATACCTTCCTGAATTCGGTTTCAAGGTCGCGCGATTTCCTATTCCTGCCCGATTCAATGAAAACCATCGCCCGCAATTTCGATATGGCTGAAGTTACCAGCCCCGTTGAATTTCCACAGACCCATGGCGACTCAGTCAGGCAATTCTGGCTTCCTTACAAAGATTCGCTGATCATCACCTCGATGAAGAAAGCAGTGGCCATGTACAATGACCAGTCGACTTTCGACGGGACCCTGGCGTTGACCCCGCGCATGCTCAGCGGTTCCGGGACCATGAAGATCCGGGATGCGGAAATGGATTCCAAAGGATTTCAATTTAAACGGCGCACCTTCGATGCCCTCATCGCCAATTTCAGGATCAAATCGTACGATCTGGCCGATCTGACCATCTCCACCAGGAATTACCAGACCCATTTTGACTTTGATGAACGGAAAGGTGTTTTCAAATCGAACGTGGGCATTTCAAAGGTCGAATTCCCGCTGAATAAGTATGTGTGTTCCATGGACCGGTTCGATTGGCTGATCGACAGTGAAGAGATACAGCTTGCCAATGAACAGAGCCGGAAGGTAACTGCCGACTCCCTAAGCCTGGCACAACTCATCGACCTGGGCTATACCGGATCGGAGTTCATCTCGGTGCATCCCTTGCAGGACAGCCTGAAATTCTTTGCCGCCAAAGCCCGCTTCAACATCCGCACCAATGTGATCCGCGCCGAGGAGGTCCGGATTATTAAAGTCGCGGATGCCGCCATTTATCCCGATTCCGGGAAAGTGGTGATATTCAAAGATGCCCAGATGCAGCCTTTATCCCGGGCGATGGTCATTGCCAACACCAAAAACCGTCAGCACCAGTTTTACAACGCGAACCTCTCCATCGCTTCCCGAAAAAATTACACCGGGAACGGCGACCTGGATTATATCGACCGTACCGGAGAACGCCAGAAGATCCATTTCTCGGGAATCCGCGTCGATTCGGCGATTCAGACCGTGGCCGAAGGGAGCATCAGCGATTCGGCACACTTCGTCCTGAGTCCCGAATTTGCCTTTAAGGGGGATGTGCAACTGGCTGCGTCAGAAAAGTTTATGCATTTCGATGGAGGCTTCCACCCCATTACCGACTGCATCCGTCAGAAGCCTGAGTGGATAAGGTTCAACGGGAAGATCAATCCGGGCCGGGTTCAGATCCCAGTGGTATTTCCGCTGCGAAACCTGAGCAATGAACCGGCCAACCTGGGACTGATGTTTTCCAATACGGATGGCAGGATCATTCCCTCTTTTTTCTGGCGGAAACTGAGTTTCAGCGATACCACCATCGTCACGGCGCAGGGATTTGTTGAATACAACATACCGACCACCGAATTCCGTGTTGCCTCCCCGGAAAAGCTGAACAACCTGGCGGCGCTGGGTAATTTCCTCGCATTGAATACGACCAATTGTATGGTACGCGGCGAAGGAAAACTGAACCTCGGCCTTAACTCCGAGCACTTGCGGATGGAGAATTGGGGGACTTTCGATTATTTTATCCTGCCCGATTCATCGCGAATCCATCTCTCCGTCGCCATGAACTTCCCATTTTCGGTTGAGGGATTGCAAAAGTTCAGTGATCAGGTGGAATCGGTGAATCTTCCCGGAGTCAACCTGATGAAAACACCCTATTCGATGGTGCTGGATCGGTTGATGAACCCGCAGGAAGCGGAACGGTTGAAGAACGAGATGGAGCTGATGGGAAAATATAAAAAATTCCCGGAGATCCTCGAGCGAACCCTCTTCCTGGCCGATGTCTGGATGAAGTGGGATACTGCCAGCCGGTCCTATGTCTCCTACGGCAACATCGGCATTGCCAATATCGGTAAAAACCAGGTTAATAAATATGTCAAAGGGATCCTTGAATTTACGAAAAAGCGCAATGGCGACGAATTTACGCTGTACTTTGAGCTGACGCGCGACGATTGGTTTTATTTCAATTACCGGGGACGGACACTCGTGGCGCTTTCTTCCGATCTGGCCTTCAACGACCTTATCCGGGCCGCGGCCCAGTCGAAACAGGAGCAGAAACGGGTAAGCCATCTTGCCAAAGGATTTGTCTATTCGCTTGCCACGGAACGGAAAAAACGGGATTTCCTGCGAAAATTTATTTCAGAGGATGCCGAATGATATTTTTAACCATGCAAGGCTGGTATTTGTCGTACCGGTTGAAAAGTTTAATTTAGCCGCGTTTTAAGAAAAAGGATGTTTCTGATATATCTTATTCCGGAGGTGGTACTGGCTTATCTGATCGGTTCGATCCCCTCAGCGGTGTGGGTTGGCCGGATCTTTTACGGGGTCGACGTCAGGGACCACGGCAGCGGGAACGCAGGCGCCACGAACGTCATCAGGGTATTGGGCTATAAGGCGGGGATCCCGGTATTGCTTTTCGATGTCTTCAAAGGTTGGCTTTCCGTTCAGATCGCTTCCTGGATCGGGGTTCCCGGTTTTTTGCCTGAACAGGTCGAATATATCAGGATCATGCTCGCTTTTGCTGCAGTACTCGGGCATGTCTTTCCGGTCTTTGCAGGATTCAAAGGGGGGAAAGGAGTCGGTACCATCGCGGGGGCTGGTATTGCCTTGTACCCGTTCGCGGTTCTGATTGTCCTCGGGGTTTTTATCATTGTTCTGACGGTGTCACGTTATGTATCGCTCTCTTCCATCATTTCGGCGCTGCTGTTTCCGGTGGTCGTGATCCTTGTATTGGGTGAAAGACATCCGGGACTCATGGTACTGGCCCTCGTGATAGCCATTTTTATTCCGCTGACCCATCGTAAAAACATCTCCAGGCTGATCCGCGGTGATGAAAAAAAATTCGATTTCCGCCGAAAGAAAGATTCCGACGCAAAACTGTAAACGCCCTTGTTTTGGTGAAATAATCATAATTTTGTATCTTTGAAACGTTTTTGTAAATCCTGATAATCATGAAATTCATTATCTCCAGCACCGTTTTACTTAAAAATCTTCAAGCCATTCTGGGCGTGATCAATACCAATAACACCCTGCCCATCCTCGATGATTTTCTTTTCGAACTGACCGATGACAATCTCACGGTAACATCTTCGGATCTGGAAACAACCATGCGGGTGATCATTAAGCCCGACATGTCGGAGGATAACGGGAGCATTGCCATTCCGGCAAAAATTCTGGTTGATACCCTGAAGACCTTTCCGGATATCCCCATTGCCTTTACGATCGATATGACCACCCAGATGATTGAAATATCGGCAGGGGAAGGAAAATACAAGCTTTCCGGACACAAAAGCGATGAATACCCCCGCACCCCTTCGCTGGATGACACCAACGCGGTCCAGTTCGATTCGACCCTTATGGCCTATGCCATCAATAAAACTCTGTTTGCAACCGGGAACGATGAACTGCGGCTCGTGTTGTCGGGGATATTTTGTGAGCTGACTCCCGATGATGTTACGTTCGTAGCTACCGATGCCCATAAGCTGGTCAGGTATCGCCGCACCGACATCACTTCAGCAGAATCGACGGCATTCATCCTTCCGAAGAAACCGATGAACCTCCTTAAGAACATCCTTGCGAACCAGACGCTTCCGGTAACCATCGAATATAACCGCACCAACGCCTTCTTCTCCTTCGGGAACATCCACCTGATCTGCAGGTTGATCGACGGAAAATATCCCAATTACGACGCGGTCATTCCCAAGGAAAACCCCAATAAACTCACCATCGACCGCCATGCCCTGCTTACATCGATCAGACGGGTATCGATCTTTGCCAACCAGTCGACCCACCAGATCCGGTTCCGGATCTCAGGGCAGGAACTGGTGCTGAGCGCCGAGGATATTGATTTTTCGAATGAAGCCCGCGAAAGGTTATCATGCGCCTATGAAGGGGAAGACCTGGAGATCGGATTCAATTCGAAATTCCTGGTCGAAATGCTGAGTAACATCGATACCGTGGAAGTGCGTCTGGAGATGTCGGCGCCCAACCGTGCCGGGATCCTCACCCCTGTGAACAGTGAAAATAAGGCCGAGGATATCCTGATGCTGGTTATGCCCGTTATGCTAAACAAGTGAAGCGGCGAAGAATAGCCGACTGAAAATACAATAAGGGTTGATTTTACGTTCATCTTAAAATTATTCAGTATGATTAACCGATATGTTTCCTTAGGCCTGGTTACTGTTTCCATGATACTGTTCTCTTCATCCTGCGGGAAGCTTAAAGAGCTTTCGGCCTTCGATGTTGCCTACACGCTTCCCAGAACTACCTTTACCTATCATCCGACCCAGTTGAAATCGGGCGAACAACTTTTGTACTCTGGCTTTTTCAACGCGAACCTCGACAGCATTTTGCAGGCGAACGGCTTTTCGAGCGGATTGGTCGGAAATACCATGGTGACAAGCTGTTCCGTAACGATTCAGGAACCGTCGAATATTACCTTCAGTTGGCTGCAATCGGCCCGGGCTGAAGTTTCGGCCAACGAAAATTTCACTCCGGCACAACCCGTCGGATTCGTGGTAAACCAGGATCCGCTGAACAAGACGGTCGTATTGACCATGAACAACACCAACATTCGCCCCTATCTGAACGGTAAGGCTTTTTACTTCCGGATCTTTGGCGTCCTGAACGGAGCGGTTCCTTCCGAATGGGTGCAGATGTATGTCGACGGAACCCTTCAGATGCACTTGGAGCCTTTGTAAGATCTTGTAAGAGAGAGTTATAAAAAAAAAGAGCGGGAACATGTCCCGCTCTTTTTTTACTTCAATGAAACAGATTAGTCTTTTCGAACATTGATTGCCTTTTTTCCGCGTTTGTCCTCTGTGATGTCAAAAGAAACCTGGTCATTTTCACGAATTTTGTCCACCAATCCGCTTACGTGAACGAAAACTTCCTGTTGGCCTTCATCGTCGATGATGAAACCAAAACCTTTTCTTTCATTGAAAAATTTTACTTTACCTGTTGACATAATACTTTAAAATTAGAATGAATAACCAGAGCGAATTTACAATTAAAAATGAAAAACAAGAAATTTGTTAAATATTTTTAAAATTGTCATCCGTTTATTTCGGATTTAATTCTATAATTTTACAAAAAAACAGATCCCATGAAAGACCTTTCCTTAACGCTGGAAAACCTCGATGGTGCTTTTCCCGAAACTTTTACCCAGGAGCAGATTGCCAAGGCGAAGACTATTTTTTTAAAGCGGTTGGCGGAGGATGCTCATAAACTATACCAGGGCAAGATACAAACCGTTCCCAAGGCGCCGGTAGTCGGATTCAACTGGTTTAATGTATGGTACACGCCGGGTGTATCAAAGATCTCTACCGATATCCGCGATAACAACGATGCCTCTTTTGATCTCACAAACCGGGGCAACCTGGTTGCCGTTGTGAGTGATTCGACCCGGGTGCTGGGTGATGGCGATTGCACGCCTCCGGGAGGGTTGGGCGTGATGGAAGGAAAGGCCTTCCTGATGAAATACCTGGGCGGAATCGATGCGGTGGCTTTGTGTGTCGACAGTCGCGGCCCCGACGGGAAAAACGATCCCGACAAGATCATCGAATTTGTTAAGATGTGTCAACCCAGTTTCGGGGCGGTAAACCTCGAAGATATCTCCCAGCCGAACTGTTTCAAGGTGCTCGATGTTCTGCGCGAAACATGCGATATTCCTGTTTGGCACGACGATGCACAGGGAACTGCCTGCGTTACGCTCGCGGGGGTTCTCAATGCCCTGAAACTGGCCGGGAAGAGCCTGCACGATGTACGCATTGTGCTTCACGGTGCGGGAGCTTCAAATACCACCATTGCCAGGTTGCTCATTGCCGATGGCGCCGATCCCGCCAGGATGATCATGTTCGATACCAAAGGGTCCCTCCATTCCGGCCGCACTGATATCAAGGCCGATCCCCGCTTTTACCGGAAGTGGGAGTTGTGTGAGACCACCAACCCTTTAAAGATACTGACCATGGATGAAGCCATGAAAGGCGCCGATGTCCTGATTTCACTGTCAACACCCGGACCGGATGTAATCAAACGGCCTTGGGTCCATTCCATGGCTGATAAATCGATCGTGTTCTGCTGTGCCAATCCGGTTCCAGAGATTTATCCTTACGCGGCAAAAGAAGAAGGCGCATTCATCGTGGCGACCGGCAGAGGCGATTTCCCCAACCAGGTGAACAATTCCATCGGCTTCCCGGGCATTTTGAAGGGAGCCCTGATGGTTCGCGCCCGCAAGATCACCGACAGCATGGCTATTGCCGCAGCCCATTCGCTCGCTGAATATGCCGAAAAACGCGGGATCCATCCCGACGACATCGTTCCAAACATGGAAGAAGCCGCGGTGTTCCCCTACGAAGCTGCCGACGTGGCCATGCAGGCCATAAAAGATGGCGTTGCCCGTATTGTGATGACCCGAGAAGAGGCATTCGAGAAAGCCAAGAAGGATATCGAATACGCCCGTTGTCTTACACGAAGCTTAATGGATAAGGGCTTCATCGATATGCCACCCGCTTCCATGATCCACGATGCCCTCGCGTATGCCATCAAACAGGTGAGCTAGGGAGAGAATAGAGATTAGCGAACAGGGATTGGTGATTTGTGGTTTGCAAACGCTACAAAAAAACACCTTCAAATTTTTTTTAAATATATCGCTTGCGATATAAATTATTTGTTTTATATTTGCATCGCAGACGATATTGTCTGAAGCGATAAATATAGAAACAAATGGATACAACTTTTTATAGTTTCAAAGCGAAGAACCTTTCAGGGAAAGAAGTAGCTATGGACACCTTTAAAGGGAAAACAATTCTGGTTGTAAATACTGCAAGCAAATGTGGATTGACCCCTCAATTTGAAGGATTAGAGAGCCTATATCAGAAATATAAAGAGCGAAATTTTGTTATTCTGGGATTCCCGTGCAACCAATTTGCAAACCAGGAACCCGGAGATGAAAAATCTATTTCAGAAGGCTGTTTAATTAATTACGGGGTAACATTTCCTATGTTTACTAAAATTGATGTGAATGGCGAAAATGCGCATGAGATCTATAAGTATTTAAAAAAAGAACTGAACGGGTTATTTGGCAGTAAGATAAAATGGAATTTCACTAAATTTTTGATTGATAAAAATGGAAAACCACTGAAAAGATTTTCTCCATTTACAAAACCTGAAAAAATAGAAAAATATCTTATAAATATTTTAGATTAATTTTCAATGGAATACGAACAGCTAAAATTAAGTAATCAACTTTGTTTCCCGGTTTATGCCGCATCGAGGTTAATCACGAGAGCGTACCAACCCCATTTAGATAAGCTGGGAATTACCTATCCTCAATACTTAGTGCTTCTTGTACTTTGGGAAGCCGATGGGATCTCAGTCAATGATATATCAACAAAGTTGATTTTGAATACCAATACCTTAACGCCACTTTTAAAACGAATGGAATCAATGGGAATAATCACCAGAGCGCGTTCTGATTCCGACGAACGAAAGGTAGTGATCAGTTTGACAAAGAAAGGGCAGGAAATGAGGATAAAAGCATCCGTCATACCTCAGAAATTGCTTAGTGGATTGCAAAAAGGTTCTTTATCGGTAAGTAAACTAACTGAATTAAGAGATAACCTGAATGAGATTGTCAATTTTTTAAAACTGAAGGGACTAAATCCGGAATGATTCATTGAGAATAATACCGGCAGACACCATCGGGCCTAAAACCATTCCCGTTGTATCTCCTGCATCTTACTGAATTTTGAACTTCAGTTTAATTTCCGGAGCGTCACCAGTCGGGCTCCATGGCGCGGAACCTTCATCTCGATGTGGTTACTGACTGCTCCCAGGTCGGTTTGCCTCCACAAATCACGGAGCATCCAGATTCCGGTCAACCGCATATCCTTGAAATCGAAGGGTACATAATTCGTTTTTTCCGACATGTTGAAGAACCCGACGGCAATCGATCCGTTCTCAAGTTCCTTTGCCCAGATCTGGTATCCCTGGCCTTTTCGGATCAGGGATGCCTGTTTTCCGCAGGGATCCTGGTTTACAGCCAGAACTTCATCGTTGGTGAGCAGATTCAGGGTAAAGGCATCCAGCCGGTCCAGATCGCAGCCGATGAGCAATGGTGCGGCGAGCAGACTCCAGAGGGTGATGTGGGTATATTGTTCATTGGGAGTCAGCCGGGTATAATGTAAGGCCGGTCCCCATCCGACCCATCCGACGACCAGCATATCGGGATCATTCCAGCGACCCGGCGCAGCATACGGTGCGCAGATGTTCTGACGGAATCCGATTTTCGACATGCTCTCCCAGGTATCTTCAATATCGCCGGTGGTGCGCCACGAATTCCCATCGACTTCAGCGCCCCATTCCCAAACGTTACCCATCCCGTACTGGCACAAGCTGTAATGGATATCGCGGTTCACCTTCCGGATGGCATGCCGCATCTCTTTGTACGGCGCTTTTAACTGTTCCGGAGTGGGTTTCGGGGCGATTTGCCCGTAGGAGCACCAGTCGTATTTCAGGTAATCGATGCCCCATGCCGCGTAATTCCGGGCATCTTTCTCCTCGAACAGGTAACTTCCCTCATAACCCCCACAGGTTTTCGGTCCCGGGGAGGAATAGATCCCTATTTTTAGCCCGAGTGAATGTACATAACCACACAGCGCTTTCATATCGGGGAACTTCTCGTTGGTGAGTATGTTGCCGTCTCGATCGTGCGTCTCCTCCCAGCCATCGTCGATGTTGATGTAAGTCCAGCCGTGATCGATCAGTCTGCTTGATTTCATCGCGTTGGCCGACTGCCGCACTTTCTGATCGCTTACGCTCAATCCCCAGCAATTCCAACTGTTCCAACCCAGCGGGGGGGTCAGTGAGATCAGGTCGCCGACAATGATCTTCAAGTCCCGTTCGGCGTATCCGAGGTTGTTTTCGACACGAAGTGCAACCATGTATTCGCCCCGTTTTTTTATGGTGCCGGTGATGGCGCCCGTAACCGAATCCAGCGCCAATCCTTCGGGAAGGTTCGGTGAGGAATAGTGCAACGGAGGCATTCCCGTGGCGGCAATTTTGTAAAGCACCGGTGAATAGGGCCGTACCCCGAATACCGCCGCACCATTGATCGATGGTTCAGGTTTAACAGGAGGTGTGGTGAGGTAAGGAACCTCGATGGTATCTTCGATCGAGGCGCCGGTAAGTGTTTCCGTGAAGTTAACGATGAGGTTTGCCGCCCCATAGGGATCACATTTGAAGGTAATCACGCGGTCAAGCTTCATCCCGGGTGTGAGCAGCAGGTCGGCCTGTTCCGAAAAGAGTTTGATCCCGCGTTCCTCAACGGCCCGGATCTTCAAACTTCCCTGAAACTCTTTTTTCAACGATTTATTCCTGATCGTGAACTTCCGGAGCACGGTGCTGTCGGATTTCCATTCGAAGGCATACCCCGAGAAATCAAAATCAAGGTAATCGCCGATGCCGGGAAGCGAAATTTCAGGATTTTTTCCCGACATTCCACCGGCGCCGCCCTGATCGAAACATCTTACAGCGATGAGGTTTTCCTGATCCCAAAGGATCCGGGGGTCATCGACCGAAAGGACATATCTTCTCGGGATATCCCAGATTCCCCTGACTTTCGAAAAGCTGTCATCCGGAACCTGCCCGGCCTTCACCGTCACGCCATTTTCACCGATGAGGTTTCCGTTCAAAAAAACCTGGTCACAGTCATCGATCTTTCCCAGGAAAAAACGGATGCTGTCGCCGTAGGGTCCATTCTTTTTCAGCGATGCGGGAATCACGACATGCTTCCGATACCAGGCGAAGCCATCCCATCCTTCATGACCCTGGTATTCCCAGATGGTGTTTGGATCGATGCGCGACCAGGAAGAATCGTTCAAAGCGACACCGGCATAGGAGGGATGGTCACCTTTCATGAATTTCCATCCGGAATCGAGGGCTACTTGTTCCGGCCCCCGGTTAAAAGTGCACGATGAAACCGAGAGGATTAACAAGATAAACAACGGGTAAAACAATTTCTTCATAAGGATACAGGATTTCTTGGCTTACAATCTGAAAAGAATTTTTTTAAAGTCAAACCAATAGATATCGGAGTTGCCATTACCGGGCAGGTTACGCTGCCGGTGCAGTGACGAGGACTTCCATCCCGGGGCCAGATCTTTGTAGAACAGGGTACGGTTTGCCGAAGAATAGAACAGGTAATTGCCATCGGCGCTCACCGATATACTGATCGCATTGGAACAGGGTAACCGGAGGGTTTTAACCAGATCGATCCCGTTGCTCCAACTGCCATCGGGATTGTGGAAATAGATCATGTAGGTGGAATGAAGCTCCCGGGTTACACTGTCCTTTTGTGCCATACAGGTCACGAGGAATTGTTCATCAGGGGCAATGGCTGCGTTGTAGAGAGATCCCGTTCCATTGACCCTTTCAGGCAGGGGAATAGGATCTGTGAACCGATTTCCGTCGGGTTTTGAAACCAGGATCTGAGATATCCCGGTTTCAGGATCGCGGCGGGTGAAATAGAGATTTCCGTTACGGGCCAATGAGGGGTAGAACTCTTGTTTGCCGGTGTTCACAGGATGCGGGAGTTTTTCAGGCCGTCCCCAACCTCCATTTGCCGTTCGTTTTGCCATCCAGATATCCTGTTCGATCCAGCCGGGTTTTGCCGAGAGGAAAAAGATCCGGCTGCCGTCCATCGAAACGGAGGGTTCGGCGAAGTACCGGGATGAATCCCTGGCGAATTCGGCCACTGCAGGCTGATACCAGGTGCCGCCAATGCGTTTTACGGCCATGATGGTGACCCAGTCGCCGGTGTACAGGGTGTAGTAGATCTCATTCCCGTTTCCGGTAATCGAAAAGTCGCGTTCGTACATTCCGGTGGAGATAATACCCCGGGCAAACATCAGGGGTTTGTCGGAGGGAAGCGTTTGTCCCAGGTATTTTCGCGGAAGCACTGGCAATCCTTTTGGCGGCGGTTGTTCTGTACAGGAACCGGCCAGAAGGGCGGCGATGAGGACCAGCAGGGTGAACCTGGGCATGGGTTTCGGTTGTTTCGGTTATTTCCTTACCACCAGTTTCCGGATGATGGAACCCTCTTCATTGCTGAGCTTCAAAATGAAGGATCCTGAACTCCGGCTACTCAGGTCGATCGATTTTTTAAACAACGGTGTGATCTTCAGTCCCGGTTCTGTCAAGACGACTGAACCATCAGCGGTAATTATCGACAAATCCGCTGTAAACGCTTTCTGTGACCGGATCTCGAGGGTGAATAATCCTTTTGAAGGATTGGGGTACACCTGAAGCGTAACTCCGGGTATTTCACCAACCAGTCCACACACTTTAAACGTCACGACCACGGTGTCGTTTCCGATACAGGAATGTTCACCTGTCACGATCACGCTGATCTGTCGCGAACCTAACCCGATCCCTGCCGAATCGACGGTTATCGACGGGGTTGTCTTGTTTGATGGCAACCACAGGTAGCTAACGGCGCCGGGTGTGGTTGCGTCGAGGGTGATGGTACGGTCGGCACAGACTGCCGTATCGGCTCCGAGATCGACTACCGGATTGTGGAAAACCGTAAGGCTGAGCTGATCCTGGTCATTCGGACAAAGGTCGCTTCCCGTGGCGAGGATATTCAACTGCACGGTCCCTGCCGAAACATCCGCCGGTCCTGGGGTGTAGCTGGTTTGGAGCGCATGCGGATCGGCAAAGACGCCATCGCCCGTTGAGGACCACACGTGGGATGTTGCATGGGTTGCAGTGGCGCTGCTCAACGAATAGGGATTGCCGGCGCATACCGATCCGTCGGGGCCTGCCGAAACTTCGGGTGGGGTATCGATCATCAGGTTCATGGTTGAAGATGAAGCCAGGCCTCCTGAACTATACGCGGTGAGGGTGAGGTGCGCTACGCCGTTTTGAATATCGAGGGTCCCCGGGGTATAAACCGTTTGCATTGCAAGCGGGTCGCTGAACTGTCCGTCGCCCGTGGTAAACCAATGCAGGGAATCATAATCGTTGGCAAGCCCGTGCAATTGGTAGTTTGATCCGGAACAGATCCGGTCGTCGGGCCCGGCGCTCACGGTTGTTTTATACTGAGGCGGGAACACGATAAAGTCGACCCACGAAGCGTCGGGTGCAACTGTTACGGAGGCATCTTTTTCAAAAATCCATTTGAAGGTATGGGGACCTGCAAGAACCGGATACGCCACTCTTTTGAAGGTCGTGTCGATGTTGTTCGACCACACGCCGACCATCAAATCGTCGATAAAAAATTTCATATTGTCGAGCAACCGCTGGCAGACGACGCGTTTGAAGAAGGAGATGCTGTCGGTGATGGCACAGTTGTACTGGATCATCAGTCCCGATGATTCCCCGTGATTGATCACGGCCGAGCGGGCTGAATAGTTTCCTTCAGAACGGATAACCGGATCGATGGTCCAGGGTTTGGAGGGATCGGTGAACTGCCAGTCAAACTTGTTGAAATTCCCGGTTTCCCAGTCCTCCACGATCAGGCCGATCCGTACATTGAAATATTTATCGGTGGCTTTGTATTTGGAAGTGACCACGTTGTGAACACGGGCGGCGGATCCGATGGCGGCTCCGGCGTCGACTGTTACAGGAAAGGAGGCCAGAAAGGTTTGGCCGGCATCGAGTGTCCCGATGTTCACCGTTCCGGTTTCAATGTTCAGGTATGGATTGCTGGACGTGAGATGGCTCACCACGTTCTCGGCATCCCAGATGCCCGGGTTCCGGGTTGTGATGCGGAGTGTCGCAGTTTCACCGGGGTCAAGTCTTCCGTTCCCGTTGCCTCCCGGAGGGGGATCAATGACGGTGAGGCCCTCGATCACCACGTCGGGTGCGTGTGCGATCATCTGGAAGGTACTCCAGGTAATGCTGTCGTTCTTGTCGACTGCTTTCACCGTAAACAATACTGCTTCGTTGTTGGCGATCGAGTCGCTAACAACGAATTTATAGGCGTCGGTTATGGTGATCTCCTGGTCCACTTCAAAATGGCCGTAGTACTGCATGGTATCAAGCATGGTGATGTGCGGATTATCGGTCGAAAGATAGACCCTTACACTGTCGGCAAAGGTGGTGCCTACATTTTGCATTTTCAGCGACATCAGTTCGGTTTCGCCGTAATCCATGAGGCCGTTACCATTTCCGAAGGTCACGTCATTCAGAATATTTCCCGTGTTGGCGATGGAGGCGACCGGTACCATGATGTCGACGGGAGAATAGTAGGTCAGGCAGTGGCCCGAGCGGGTATCGGTCCAGCAGGGGTAAGTTTTGCCATTATACGCATCGATGGCGAGATAGTCGCCCATGTATTGCGAGGCCATGTTCGGGATGGGTGACGGGGTAAACGCCACGTCGCTGACCTTGAGGTCGGTGAAAGTCTCGCCGCCGTCGGTCGAATAGGCCATCCAGGCTTCTGCTTCGTTGGAGGCACAGTCGCGGTTGTCGTAAAAGACGATGCTGATGTAGCCGTTAGCCTGGTCGCAGGTAATCCAGGGGAGATAGTGGTGTTTACCGACGGTGGAGTCGGAGTTGATCCGTTTCGGGGCAGACCACGTTGCACCTTTATCGGTTGATTTGATCATGTAAACGGAGCTTCCCGGGCCGATGTTCACGCCGGGAACCCCGATGTTGGTCCATACAACATAGATTGTTCCCCGGTAGGGACTGTTGCTGATATCACATGTCATTGACGGGAAAGAATTGACGCGCATATTCTGTGATACCCCCGAGGTGCGGATTCCTTTCAGGTTGTTGATAGCACGGATGGCGGGTTGCCAGGTGGCGCCGCCGTCGAGCGATTTGGCGAACCCGATGGCTTTTTCATCGCCGGGCCAGTTATCGTAAACACCCCAGGCCGCGTAAACTTCGCCATCAGGGCCGCATTTGAAGTTAATCCCCTGGTTGTGGCTGCCCGCCGCGGTTGCTGATGAAATGTTGACCGGCGTGCTCCAGCTTGTCCCGTTAGTGGTTGACCGGGATACCGAGATGTTGCTCGATACCATCCATCCATCGTACAGGTTGTTTTTGTAAGGACTGGTCGGCACCACATCAACCCACAGGTGATTTTTATCGAGCATGTTCAGGATGCTTCCGTTGGCAACTTTTTTGGTGGTCCATGAAGCGCCCTGGTTGTCGGAATATGCTACGGTCTGACCATAGCCGTTATCGATAAAACCCACGAACCATCTGCCGTTCAGGTCGATCACCGCGGCCGGGTCGCCCGAGTTGGAGCCTCCGGCGCCTTCAACGGTTCCACCCCATACAGTGCCTCCATCCATCGTGGAGAGGGCATCGGCCCCTTTGACGCTTCCGTTGCTGGGTTGTGGCGTCGAGTTGTTCGAATTCAGAAGATTCTGGCTGTTATTCGGATTGATGACGATGGAATTTTCACTCTGTGTAGTTGATGAAGGTTCATTGGTAACACAAACGTCGGGTGAATCGGCCACCCTGACTCCCCGGATCAGCAGTTTACTCCCGGTGTAGCGGGCCGGCGGGATCCGGACGTAAGGCTGCACCGGAACGAATCCCGCGGCCGCGCATTGCTGCCAGTAACCCATGTTGTCGATCTTTGTATCCACTTTATAGTCAGGAGGAAATACCGGTTTCTTATCCTGCGCAATTACGATGGTTCCAGTCAGCAGCATGTAAAGACCCAACCATAACACGTAAAATGATTTTCTCATGATTTTCAGAAGGATTTGATTTGTTTCAACAAAAGTACTGATTATCCCGACAAATTCCCAATCCGGACAATTTTTGTAACTTTGCATCGTTAACCGGTTTTCTTGAATTTATTCCGACTTCTGAATATGTTTTTGAGAAAATAAACTGACTTTCATGCAGATCCCGGCCAAAGGGCACGCATATGGATTTAAAGTTAAGGCGATGCGGGTTTTCACCCTGCTGTTGTTGGGATTATTTCTGTACGCCAACACCGGATTCATGGTTGTGCGGCACATCTGCAGCGCGGACCCTGTTGACCGGGTCAAGATTTTCAATGAATACGCAACGGAGGAGTCATCAGGGTGCTGCTGTTGTTCGGGAGCGGTTCAAATTTCTGACCGGGATGGTCATGCTTCTCCTTATCTTATGCCTGCTCCCTGTTGCAAGGAGTTTTATTCCTATCTCAAAGCTGATCTGACCTCTTTGCCTTCGACAAAAATCCGTGATTTCTTATATCCCGCTTTTACGCCCGATTTTCCGATGTTATGTATCGAAGAGCTGGTATCAGAACCCCGGGTAATCCGGCCTGTTCCTGTTGCTGATCCCGTACCCCCGCCCGGGGGGAAAACCCTGATCTATTATCTCCATCAGGTAAAAATCCCATATCATTTTTCCTGAGTTTTCTGCCAGCTGATAACCTTTTAAGGATCGACCTGTGGGTCGGAGTTAAGTAAATGGTTATCCATGCATCGGCAGATGAGCCGTTGTCTTTTTTTTCTAAACCATCCGGAAGCGCCATTTCGCGAAAATCCCCGTGACTATTGAAGTACAGGTTTAGGTAAAACGGGTCATCCGGCCTTGTGCCTGCCTTGCAATGCTGGTATCAACAATCAGTATTCAAATCAATATATCTCTTGAAAATGAACAGGAAAATCATTCTATATATATCTATTCTATTGATATTTGAATTGTGGAATTCTGCTTACGGACAGTCGGTACAGGGTTTCGTTTATGAAGTTAATGAAACGGGGAAGAAGACCGGTCTGCCCGGTGTGAACCTTTACTGGCAGGGAACGACCCAGGGGACTTTTTCCGATTCGACCGGTCGGTTCCGGCTCTCCGGTTCCGGGAGGCATCAACGGTTGGTAGCCAGCCTCGTTGGTTACCGACCCGATACAGTTTCCCTGCTGAAAGGGCAGAAAGAGATTGAGATTGAGCTCCGGCCACTGGTCTTAGACCTGAAGGAGGTTCAGATCAAAGGCAGCAGTGGCAACGCCTTTATTTCGCGGCTCAATGCCCGGGCCACGACCGTGATCACAACGGGAGAGCTCCAGCGGGCAGCCTGTTGCAACCTGGCCGAAAGTTTTGAGACCAACGCTTCGGTCGACGTTTCCTACAGCGATGCGGTTACCGGCGCCCGGCAGATTCAATTGCTTGGATTATCGGGGATATACAGCCAGATCATGACTGAAAATGTACCCCTGATACGGGGGTTGGCCACCCCATATGGATTGAATTATATTCCCGGGTCGTGGATGGAATCGATCCAGGTTGCCAAAGGAACGGCTTCGGTGATTCAGGGTTACGAATCGGTTACCGGACAGATCAATGTGGAATACAAGAAACCCGAAAACAGCGAGAAGTTTTTCATCAATCTTTTTGGCAACAGCAACCTCCGCTTCGAGGCCAATGCCGATGGCGCCGTTAAGATCAACGACCGGTTGAGCACCTCGTTGTTGGTCCATGCCGCCGATTCGCGTTACAAATTCGACCGGAACGATGATGGGTTTATGGATATTCCGAAAGTTACAACCCTGACGGGATTCAACCGTTGGGATTACATCATCCCCAACAGGTATGTTTCGCGGCTGGGGGTTAAATTTCTTTACGAAGACCGAAACGGCGGGCAGATGGATTTCGATCATGACTCCTTTTCCTTTGATACAAGCGGGATTTCCGACGGAACCAAAAAGTATGGTATCGGGTTGACGACCCGGCGCCTGGAACTGTTCTGGAAAAACGGCGTCATGTTCCATAACGGGGCGGAGTCGAGCATTGGCTTGATCGTGTCGGCTATCAATTATCAACAGGATGGATTTTACGGGATCAACAAGTATCACGGGCATGAGCAGAATCTGAATGCCAGTTTGATATTTACATCGCACCTGCAGGGTGAGCAGCACCGCGTTTCGGCCGGGTTGAGTTATTTTATCGATGATTATTCCGAGAATTTTCTTCAGACCCGGCTGGCGTACCGGTATCAGTACCTACCTGATTCGGTAACTCCGACCCAGGCGGACTTGTTCACGCTGGTCGGCGATTCGCTGGTCGAATATGTCATGGACCGATCGGAATGGGCAGGCGGCGCATTCTTTGAATATACCTTCGACATCAAGGATAAATTTACCCTGATCGCAGGTTTGAGAGGTGATTATAACAACCGTTTCGGATTTTTACTGACCCCGCGTCTTCACCTGCGCGTTAATATTCTCAAGGATCTGGTTTTGAGGGGATCCGTCGGAAAAGGCTACCGCGGCCCGAACCTGCTAGCCGAAAACCACGCGGTTTTCGTGAGCCAACGGGCGCTCTTTTTCGATTCAGAACTTGGAATGGAGGAGGCCTGGAATTACGGGGCAAACCTGACCTGGACCTTTCAAATGTTTGGACATAAGTCGGAACTGAGTGTCGATGCCTATCGGACGAGCTTTATCAAACAGATTATTGTGGATCAGGACAGCATGCCGGCAGCGGTTTTCTTTTACAATCTCAATGGAAAATCGTATGCAAACGTGCTTCAGGCACAGCTTGTTTTTGCGCCGGTTCACCGGTTATCGGTTACGGCCGCTTTCCGGTTGAATGATGTGAAAATAACAGAAGGCGGGCAGTTAAAGTCAAAGACCATGGTCAATCAGTACAAGGGGCTGTTATCGCTCTCCTATGCAACGAAATTTGAAAAATGGAAGTTCGATCTCACCGGACAGTTGAACGGTCCGTCGAGGCTTCCCGACACGGAGAAGATGCCGGTTTCGTTGCAACGTCCTTCGCACTCCCCGGTCTGGATAAACCTACTGGCTCAGGTGACCCGGAAGTTTAAAAATTTCGATATTTATCTCGGGGGTGAGAATTTAACCAATTTCCGGCAGATGGATCCGATCGTCGAGTACTGGAAACCCTATCACACCCATTTCGATGGGTCGATGGCATGGGGGCCCATCACGGGCATCAGCATTTACGCGGGATTCAGGTTTGCACTGAGATAAAACCGGGAGCCATGGAGGACGGAGAGTTGGACGGAGAGTTAGACGGAGAGTTGGACAAAGAGTTGGACGAAGAGTTGGACAAAGAGTTGGACAAAGAGTTAGACGGAGAGCGGACAATAAGTGGTATACGTTATTTAAATTTCAAATTATTAAAAAACATATGAAAAAAGTAATGAACAACCTGAGATTAATAGTTGTCGCGACAATCATTTTTGGAATTCTTGTATTCCCGGCATTCGGCCGATGCACAACGCAGATCAATAATTTTGCCGGGGTGGCCGGATTTTATAAAACCTTCGGGGAATACCTTTTTCCGGATGTTTTTAGCGACGGTATCCCGGTATCCGGTATAAGCACCGGTAGCAACAGTGCGGATGTTATGGCGGGACTGACCCTCCTGATGAGCCTGGATCAGAAGGCTTCGGGGAAGTCGGATACCTTGCGGATCAAAACCTCTGCGGTTTGCAGGGAATGCAAGGACCGGATCGAGCAGAACATGGCCTTTGAGAAGGGGATCAAAGATGTTTCTCTTGATCTGGACACGAAAATAGCAACCATCCGGTACAATCCAAAAAGTACCACCCCGGATCAGATACGGAAAAAAATTTCAAAACTGGGATATGATGCCGATGACGTTCCGGCTGATCCGGTTGCCTATGAAAAGCTCCCGGCCTGTTGCAAGAAGGATGCCCCGAAGCATTGATTTTGCTGCCGGAATTGTCACCCTGTGTTTCCTGCCGAATCGGAACGGGTCTACGCATAAGAAACGCTGTTCTGCCCGGGATAACCGCATCCATGCTGAATCGGAGCCTGTTTGTAAATAATGCGATTGCTTTTCTCCTTTAAACAAGTATCCCGTTTCGGAACGGATTTGCGGTAAATGAGCGTAGATTCCAATCGATATACATACATCTGACTGAATAATTCAAAGCTTTTTCAATAAGATTCAGGATAACGATTATTGTGAAAAACATTCACTCGTTTAGAGGTGTGTTATATGACCAAAAATACTTTGCACATAATCGCAAAGGCTATAATTTTACAATCAGGTTCTTTAAAATTTTGAATGAAATTTCATGGAAATGCCAACCCGGAGCCGGTTCCGATACTATACGTTCAATAATCATTTTAAGATCAAATTCTTTACACATGAAATTTCCATCAGTACAATGTACATGCAGGCCATTATCGATAACAATGAATATTCAATGTTGCCCGAAAAAAATGAGATAAAATATCCATAGAAACCAGGTTTATAAAAATCACGAATGATAATACCGGATTTTTCGTGTAACCAATTGTTGACAGCGTTACGTCAGGAACGAAAGAAATGCCCGATTACTCAATATTGACAAGTGCTTTCAATGATATTATGATGGCTCAATTTCAATTCAAGGTGGTTTTTGTCAATAAAAATAATTAATGCACTACACTGATATTCTTTGATTTTAGAATAACGCATCGCTCTTGATAATTCGTAAATCTTGTTCAATCGTAAATTCTTTTCCAGTATGGAACATATTCAGGTGAAACGGCCCACATTGCTTTTGGACGAGGTAAAATGCCGACAAAACATTGCCATGATGCGCGAGAAGGCGTTGCGATCGGGGGTTACCTTTCGTCCCCATTTCAAGACCCATCAGTCGGTGGAGATCGGGCGTTGGTTTCGCGGGCAGGGCATCGACAGGATCACGGTCTCTTCTGTAATCATGGCCGAATATTTCGCCGCAGATGGATGGAAGGATATCACAATTGCCTTTCCGGTCAACCTGCCCGAGATCGATGCCATTGACCGTCTCGCGGGGCGGGTCAGGTTGAACCTGCTGGTCGAATCTCCGGAGGTCATCGGGAGCCTTAGCCGGGGGTTGCGGCATCCCGCAGGCGTATTCATCAAGATCGATACCGGTTACGGGCGGACCGGAGTCCGGTTCGACGAATTTGCACGGATCGGATCGTTGTTAGATGCTGTTTCACAGTCGCCCAATCTGGAGCCCATGGGCTTTCTGACCCATTCAGGACATACGTATCAGGCAGAATCGGCGGATGAAATCAGGCGGATACACCGGGAAAGTGTGGAGCGGCTGAAGCAGTTAATGAGTCGTTTCCAGGAAAAATTCACCACCCTGATCATCTCCGCGGGGGATACGCCTTCGTGCAGTGTTGTTGAGGATTTAGGGGGAGTTGATGAGATCAGACCGGGAAATTTTGTTTTTTACGACGGGATGCAGACAGCGCTGGGTTCCTGTACGGATGACCGGATCGCGGTGGCGATGGCCTGTCCGGTAGTTGCTTTGAATCCGGAGCGGCAGGAGTTGGTCATTTATGGCGGTGCGGTTCATTTTTCGAAGGAAAGGTTACATGATTCCCGGTCGGGTGTCGTTTACGGATGGGGTGTTGCCTGTAAGTCAGGCGGATGGGGTGACCGCATCGACGGCATGTATCTCGCGGGATTATCGCAGGAGCACGGCATTATCAGGCTTCCACGGAGGTTGGTTGACCAATACAGGGTCGGTGACACGGTATTGATTTTACCGGTGCATTCCTGTCTGACCGCCTCGTGTATGAAAGAATACATGACGCTTTCCGGCAGAACCCTTAGCAAACTTCGATAACCCTTCAAATAAGTCAACAGTATAAAACCCGCAGGTTCCATGGCGAAATGGTGCAATAGTACCATAGTGCCATGGTGGAATAGTGCTGTGGTGAAATAGTTCCATGGTGGAATAGTGCTGTGGTGAAATAGTGAAATGGTGCAAGAGCGAAATAGTAGATGAAAAATGCGCTCATTCACTCATTCAATCAATTAAGTTGTCGATTAGTCCACTTGTCCGCCAGTCCGCTTGTTCACTTTTTCCAAAAAAACCGATAAAGCAGTAAAAACATACACCGATGAAGGACATTGAGGTAAAAACAGTAGTAATAAAAGATACGAGGTTGATATGCCTGTATTTTGAGAAAGATCCGAGTTTGGTATACAGGCTCAAGTCGTTGAGAGGCAGTTGCTGGCATCCGGCATTACGATGTTGGGTGGTGCCGGATGCCCTCGAAAACCGCAAGGGGTTGAAAGTTATTTTTAGTGACCAAAGTCGCTATAATCTTTACAGGAGGAGGGATCCTGTGAAGGTCAGAGCAAAGTCGCGGAGACTGGCAATAAAGCTTCCGCAGTTAGAGGAGGCAGACTACGCGTACCTGGAGAAGTTGAGGCGATGGATGGAATTCAGGCGTTACACAGCCTCGACCATCAGGATATACGCGGAGATGGTGGAGGTATTTCTGAGGTTTATCAAGCCGGGCAGTGCAGAGGATGCGTTAGGAAACGGCATTCAGCGTTTTACAAATGAGTACATTATTCCGCGGCGGTTGAGTTATTCTTATCAGAATCAGTTTGTCAATGCTATGAAGTTATTTTATTCGGAGGTCATGAAGCAGGAGTTGAGTTTGGCACAGGTAAAGCGGCCGCGGCCTGAGTACAGGTTGCCAAATGTTTTAAACAAGGATGAAATCAGGCGGATGTTAAGGGGAATCAAGAATTTAAAGCATCTTGCGATGCTGACGACCATTTACGGATGTGGGTTACGGCGGAGTGAGCTGCTGCATTTGAAGCCGGAGGATATTGACAGTTTGCGTGGATTGCTGGTTGTAAGGCAGGGTAAGGGGAAGAAGGACCGGGTTGTTCCGATATCGATGAAGAATATAGAGTTATTGCGTGAGTATTACCGTAAGTACAGGCCTGAAACATGGATGTTTGAGGGGATGGTGAAGGGGAGGCCCTATGATGAGCGGAGTTTACAGGAGGTATTGAAGCATGCGGTGCTGGGGGCAGGGATCAGGAAACCGGTCACCCTTCATTGGTTACGACACAGTTATGCGACGCATTTGCATGAGTCGGGGGTTGACATCCGCTACATTCAGGAGATTTTAGGGCACAAAAACTCACGTACTACGGAGATTTACACCCATGTAAGTTCGCGTAGCATCCAATTGATCAGAAGTCCGCTCGACGACCTGTAAAACTATTGATAAACAGGGCCGGGAGCAAAGTTTTCCTGGCTAAAACAGAGGTAAGATACCCGGAAATCTCTACTTTAAGTTGGTCTTAAAAATGAGAGGAGTTCAGGTGTGACCTCCCATGTTCATTTTTAGGGAGCGCAATGTTGGGGTATGGGTGCAAAGTTATTCCGGTTAAACCATATTTTCAGTATAGTTTTTCAGGACGGGTCATTGGCAGTCGGAGGGCCATCATGTTGGTGTCATTTCAAGAAACATATTTTGTTAATAACTATATTTTTCTTTTCATGGTGATGTTAAAGTTTTTTTATTTAATTTAGTTTAACTTAAAAACCCACCGTCTTAGACGGTGGTCATGTATGTCTGGCTTAGCCAAATTACTAAATTTGCTCAATGGGCAAATATCGTCGATTAACACACGTAGTCTATAAATGCGACTACCATATA
>Ga0209749_1000161_pt1 | contig 114326 bp, 98 predicted proteins | sample EPASupsiteSAE347_FD_187267 | JGI IMG/M metagenome (GOLD analysis project Ga0209749, IMG submission 187267) | Bioremediated contaminated groundwater from EPA Superfund site, New Mexico - Sample SAE3-47 (SPAdes) (version 2) | ecosystem: Environmental > Aquatic > Deep subsurface > Groundwater >... | reverse complement strand
TCCCGGAAAAAGCCTTTCGTTGTCCACTAAAACCTCACAAGATATTGTATTTACTGACTAATTATACCATTTTGAGTGATGGGAGTCCATGGAAAAAGGCAGAACCAGGGGATTATTTCACAGGTTCTTACGCTCCAGCGGCTTCATTCGCTCGCGTTCGGCTTCGGAACTTTTGCCTATTTATGCAAAAGACCAAGCTTCCTCGCCTCACGACGGTTTGCTTAGGAAAACCCGACACCGTTTCTAATGACGTATCCGGGATTGATGCAAACAATTTTCACATTACTCCACTGTTACGCTTTTTGCCAGGTTGCGGGGCTGGTCTACGTCGGTTCCGAGCAGGTTTGCAATATAATAAGCGATCAACTGGAGTGGTACGATTGTCAGAATGGGCTCAAGATCACGGATAGTTTTCGGCACCACAAAAAGGCTGTCGACTCTTTCGGCCATTTCATGGTTTGGATAATCGGTAAAAAGTATGATCTTACCTCTTCTTGTCAGTACCTCCTCTATATTACTGCATGTTTTTTTATAGGTTTCATCAAATGGCGATACAATGGCGACAGACATGTTTTCATCTATTAAAGCAATCGGGCCATGTTTCATTTCTCCTGCGGCATAGGCTTCTGCATGTATATACGAGATTTCTTTCAGCTTCAGTGCCCCTTCCATCACAGTGGGATAGTTGATGCCCCTCCCGAGGTAGAGAAAATCCTTGAATACCATGTATTTCCTCGCAATTTCTTTCAGTGTGCCTGACCGGTCGAGGACTGTCTGTATCTTATGAGGGATTTTTTTGATCTCACCGATTTTATCTCTTATCTCATCGCTGTTCATGATGCCAAGTTTTCTGCCTATATGAAGCATAAGCAGGAAAATAACCGAAATCTGTGTGGTGAAAGCCTTTGTTGATGCGACGCCTATCTCGGGACCTGCATGTGTGAAGATAACCCCGTCGGCCTCCCTGGAGAGGGTGCTCCCGAGGACATTACAGATGGATAGGGTGTATGACCCGTTCTTTTTCCCTTCTTTCATAGCTGCTATGGTATCCGCTGTTTCACCGGACTGAGAAACGAGAATGAGCATATCTTTATTGCTCAAAATAGGGTTTCTGTAACGGAATTCCGATGCAATATCTGTTTCAACAGGTATTCTCAGGTTGCTCTCAAAAAGTTGTTTCCCTATCATGCATGCGTGAAAAGATGTGCCGCATGCAACCATCCATATTTTATTAATATTTCTAAGGTCAGGAAGCTGCAGCTCGTCAAATTCGATCTGGCCTTTTTCTTCTTTGATCCTACCTATAAGGGTTTCAGATATTGCCCTTGGCTGTTCAAATATCTCTTTTAACATAAAATGTTTATAGCCGCCTTTTTCAGCCATGGCGCCTGTCCAGCTGACTGTATGAATTTTTCTATCTACTTTCTCGCCGTCAGTGTTTATAAGGAACATCTCTCCATCCCTAAAAACTGCCATATCATTATCTTCAAGAAAGATAAATTTATTTGTTCTGTCGATGACAGCGGGTGCATCGCTTGCTATGAAATATTCCCCGTTACCCACGCCAACAATCAGAGGACTTTCTTTCTTTGCCGCGATCATTACTCTTTCTTTTTCCCGTATAATACCAACCGCATATGAACCGTCAAGCTGCTTGAGGGCTAAACTTACGGCTTCGATGAAGTCTTTGCCTTTTTCAAGATAATTGGTGATGAGATGCGGGATTACCTCTGTATCTGTATCAGATAAGAATTTATGACCTTCTTGCCGTAGTTTTTCTTTAAGCTCCACGTAATTTTCAATAATTCCATTGTGGACGACAACAACATCTCCTGCCCTGTGGGGATGGGCATTTCGTTCTGAAGGGGTGCCGTGTGTAGCCCATCGGGTATGTGCAAGCCCCATTGTTCCCTTGAAATTTTCAGTGCAGGCAATCTTTCTGAGATCGTCTACTTTCCCTTTCTTTCTTCCAACCTCAATTTTGCCTTTATTCAAGATGGCAATGCCTGCAGAATCATATCCTCTGTATTCAAGCTTTTTTAAGGCGTCAACGAGAATATTACATGCCTCATCTTTTCCTGTATAACCAACTATTCCACACATGTGTACCCCCTGTCATTCTACCGGACACTAAACACTAAACAAAAATATTTGGAATTTAAGTTTACAAATTCCAATATCCAAATTCCAAACAAATTTCAAATTCCAATATCCAAATTCCAATTTTTATGAGTTTATTATTTTTTGGTTATTGTAATTTGGTTATCGGTTATTATTATATTATTGTATTCTGTATTCCTTCAGTGTTACAAGTAATTGTTGCTTCCCCGCCGTTAACATTTTTGCCGAATTAGGGCATGGTCTCCGGAAGTATCTTTGAAAAAGGCTCGATTACGGTACCCTCTTTGATTTCAACACCCTCTATGACGGAAAAGCCTTTGATGCGCACATTATCATGTAATGTTGAATCATTTATATTTGTATTCGGGCCTATGGATATGTTTTCCCCGATCCTGGTTTTACCCATTATATAAGAGTTGGGAAAAATTATTGTATCTTTGCCTATTGTCACGTCGCTTTCGATGTAAACATTCCTGTCAAGCAACGTAACGCCGTTTCTCATGTGGGTATCAAGAATTTTATCTTTCATTGTTAAATTGGCATCTAACAATTCTTTTCTACCATTAACACCCAGCACTTCCGATGATATATCATAGTGGAAAGCCTTTACCGCCAAACCTTTGTTTCTTGCCACTTTACAAATGTCGGTAAGATAATACTCGCCTTTTTTGTTGTTGTTTTCGATCTCTCCGAGAAGGGAGAAATGTTCTTCGGGAATAATGCATATACCGGTATTAATCTCCTGTATCGCTTTTTCTTCAGGGGTTGCATCGGCATCTTCAATAATATCTTTTATTATATCGCCCTCCATAAATACTCTTCCATAACCTGACGGGTTACCTGCCCTGGTTGTCATGAAAGTGATATTCCCCGATTTTTTCTGGAAGGATATAAAGTCGTTCAGGGTGGAGTATTCCATGAGCGGCACGTCGCCGTACAGAATAAGGATATCTCCGTTGCGAATAAAACGGCCGGCAGTGAGAACTGCATGCGCAGTACCTTTTTGCTCGGTTTGCACGGATAAGTGGACATTGTATTTTTTGAGGAAAACCTCAACCTTTTCCCTTCCGAAACCGGTTACTACGGTTATGCTTGCAGGGGCCAATTCTTTTGCCCTCTCAACTGCATACCCGATCATGGGTTTCCCCATAATCTCATGCATCACTTTCGGTTTTTTCGATAGCATCCGCTCGCCCTTGCCTGCAGCGAGGATCACAACATTAAGCTGTTTCATTGATTGGCACCTTCTTTCCAAAAAATCTTGTAATAACTATACTCAATTCATAAAGTCCCCACATTGGCAAAGCCATCAGGAGCTGGCTTGAAATATCCGGAGGTGTAATGATTGCGCTCAGTATGAATATTCCGAGTATTGCGTACCTTCTTTTTGTCGAGAGCACCCTGTGGTTGATGATGCCTGCCTTGCCGAGATAGAATGCAACGAGAGGCAACTCGAATATTAACCCGAATATGATCAGCAGTTTCAGGGTGAGGTTCATATAGCCTTTCAAATCAGGCATGGGTATAATAAAATCTCCTGCGTAGCTGACAAAGAACTTGTATATGGTCGGTAACACCAGGTAATAACAGAACAACGCTCCAGAAATGAAGCAGAGACTTCCAAAAAAGATAAAAGGGAGTGCATACTTCTTCTCTTTTTCATAAAGACCCGGCGCCACAAACATCCAGAATTCATATAGAATAATGGGGGACGATATAAAGATTGCAACAACAAAGGATATTTTAAAATATGTTATGAAGGCCTCAGTCACGTAAGTAAATATGAAGGAGCTTTTTTCCGGCATTACTTTTATGAAAGGCTGCATGAGAAATGTAAAAATCTTCTCTTTAAAAAAGTAGGCAAACACAAAAGCGATAGCGAGGATAATGAAACAGACTATGAGTCTGTTTCGAAGTTCCTTCAGATGAGAAAGGAATGGTTGTTTTTCTTCTGTCGGGGGATTTTTGGTCATGGATTCTGTGTCTCTGCAATGCCTTCCTTCTTTTTATCCTCCGGTACGGCCTCCTGACTCGTAGCCGTTTCTTTAGGCAGTTCTTCCTTGTTAACCTCTTCCTGTATTGTATCTTTTACTTCATCCGCCATCTTTCTGAATTCATTGAGTGCCTTGCCAAGCGATTTTGCAAGCTCCGGCAGTCTTGAAGGGCCGACAACGATTAAAGCAACGACAAGAATCACGAGTATTTCAGGAAGACCAATGCCAAACATACATGTAAAATATCACAAAAACATTAGGAGGTAAATGAAAACCCGTTAGAGGTGAATGGTGAGCGATGAGCAGTGAATGGTAAACAGTTACAGAGTGATATAAAATATACTTGACATTATTATTAAATTAGAATTATACTAATTTAGTTATTATTTCAATTATGAAAACATTAGTAAAAAAACTTACTTCAAAAAATATTCAACCCTCTCACCAGAGGCTAAAAATTTTGGAAATCCTTGAGGGAAATTGTGACCACCCGAATGTAAGTACGATTTTTGATCTGTTATGTAAAGAGATGCCCACGATTTCAAAGACGACCGTTTACAATACTTTGAACACTTTTGTAGAAAAAGGCCTTGTCAGCTCTCTTACGATAACGCCTGAAGAGCTGCGCTATGATTGTATTACAACCCCGCACCATCATTTGCTGTGTAAGAAGTGCGGTTGTATTATTGATGTGGAAGTACAATGCGGTTATGCATTGAAACAGGAGATTGATGGACATAAAATAGAAGAAGTTCAGGGGTATTTTAAAGGTGTTTGCAGGGATTGTCTTAAAAAGGACAAAGTCGATAAGGCACAACAATAAATAAAAGGAGGTTTATCATGGCGGAAAGATTAGAGGTTTACAAATGTGACATTTGCGGTAACGTTGTTGAAGTAATGCTGGGCGGAAAAGGACAACTTGTTTGCTGCAACCAGCCGATGGTACTTTTGAAGGAAAATACCGTCGACGCATCCCTTGAGAAACATGTTCCCGTAATAGAGAATACGTCAGATGGCATCAAGGTTAAGGTTGGTAGTGTTGCCCATCCGATGGAGGAAAAACATTACATTGTCTGGATTGAGCTTTTTATTGACGGCAAGAGCTATATCCAGTTCTTAAAACCCGGAGAAGCTCCTGAAGCATTCTTTCCGGTAAAGGGCGACAAGGTTGCTGCAAGAGAGTATTGTACGCTGCATGGGTTGTGGAAGAGTTGATAAACTTAACAATGGAGGTCAGAAAATATGAAGAGTTTAAAAGGGTCGAGGACTGAGAAAAAATTGCTTGCTTCTTTTGCAGGCGAATCGCAGGCAAGGAACAGATATACATATTTTGCATCTCAAGCCAGGAAGGAAGGTTACGAGCAGATATCGTGGTTCTTTTCCGATACGGCTGACAACGAGAAAGAGCATGCCAAGAGATTCTTTAAATTTCTCGAAGGTGGAGAAGCTGAAATTAAAGCCGCTTTTCCTGCAGGGGTAATAGGTAAAACCGCTGAAAACCTTGAAGCGGCAGCCGCAGGGGAAAACCTTGAGCATACGGTGTTGTATCCGGAGGCTGCAAAAATTGCAGACGAAGAGGGGTTTCCCGAAATTGCCCGGGTGTTTAGGGCCATTACACTTGTAGAGAAGGAACACGAAAAGAGATATCTTGCGTTGCTGAACAACATTAAGAATAATAAGGTTTTTAAGAAGGATGCTGCCGTTAAATGGAAATGCAGGAATTGTGGTTATGTCCACGAAGGCAAAGAAGCGCCGGAAGAATGCCCTGCCTGTGCCCACCCCACATCATATTATGAGGTGTTGGCGGAAAACTACTAATTTAATAGAAATAAGAAGTCGGAAGTCAGAAAAAACTTAAGAAAAAAGGTTAATCCTGCTTCTGACTTCTGACTTCTTATTTCCCTTGACACACCTCTTTACCATCTGTTACCTTTCACGTTGGGTTCAAAAGGAGAACAATTTTAAAGCATGAAGATAGCAGGCATTCAGTTTGCTTGTTCCGTTGACAGGAATACTAATATTGAAAAGGCGCTAAAAATAATGGATATTGCCCTCAAGGAAGGGGCAAAAATTATCTGTTTTCAGGAATTATTCAATCTTCAATGGTTTCCAAAAGATAGAGATGACGGTGCATTCGATCTGGCTGAAGATATGAGAAGCGAAACTGTCAAGATTATGAGAAAAAAGGCAAAATCAGCGGAAGCTGTGATCCTGATGCCGTTCTTTGAAAAAAGCGGTTCCCGCTATTTTAATAGTTGTATAGCTATAGATTCCGATGGTGCAATTTTGGGGAGGTACAGGAAAATTCATCTACCTGATATACCTCTCTGGGAAGAAAAATATTATTTTTCTCAGGGTAACAAAGGGTTCCCTGTGTTCGAAACTGAATTTGGAAAGATTGGCGTTCAAATCTCGTGGGACAACCTTTACCCCGAAGGGACAAGAATACTTACATTAAAAGGCGCAGATATGGTATTTGCTCCCACTGCGTGCGCTTTTAAATCCCAGCATATCTGGCAAACAGTTATATCCGGGAATGCTATCACAAATGGGGTTTTTATCATGAGGGTAAACAGGGTAGGGAGTGAACCGGCCCAGGATTTTTATGGAATGAGTTTTTGTGTGAGCCCCGAAGGAGAATTAATAGGAGGGCCAACAGGCGGCGGCGATAGTATTCTTCTCGCAGACATCGATCTGGAATATCTAAAAAGAGTTAGAAGGGAGTGGCCTTTGATAAAAGAGAGGAAACCGTCTTTATATAATGAAATTATGGAGTGATGATAATGAGTACTGAACATTCGCTTTGTATAGTATGTGCCTGGCGGGAGAACTGTAAAAAGAAGTTCTTAAGAGGAAAAGACGTGAGCATGAGATGTCCTGACTATACGAAGGATTTATCTATTAAGCATTCGGAGAAAGGCAATGATAAGGAAAAGGATAGCGAAGATCATAAGGGAGGCATGTGACAACTGTAAAGAAAAAGGCGTTTTCTCTTGCGAGATCGATATTGATCCTATCATAGAGATCCCGAGGGAAGGAGAATTTGGAGATTATTCAACAAATATAGCTTTTCTTCTTGCCCCCAAACTGAGAAAAAATCCCCAGGAAATAGCAAAGACAATCATTCAGAATATGCATTATGGCGATATATGTGAAAAAGTTGAGCCTGCAGGGAAAGGTTTTATAAATTTTTATGTAAAAGATGAAATATGGAAACAAACATTATTTAATATATATAAATCAGGGATAGATAGCTTTTTACCTGATGTGGGCAATGGAAAGAAGGTTCTTATAGAGTTTGTAAGTGCTAATCCGACCGGACCCCTGCATATTGGACATGGAAGAGGCGCAGTGGTAGGCGATGTCCTGGCAAACATATTAAAAAATACCGGCCATAAAGTGGTAAAGGAATATTATGTCAATGATGCAGGGAAACAGATAGCTACCCTCGGTGAATCAACTTACACACGCTGGAGGGAGCTGAAAGGGGATAATGTAGAGTATCCGAAACACTTCTATCAGGGAGAGTATGTTAAAAGCCTTGCTGCAGAACTGATAGGACAGAATGTACCCATTCCGGCTAATCAGAATGAGGCTATAAAATTTATGTCTGATTATTCAGGCAGCAAAGTGATGAAGGGCATTCAGGAAGACCTTGAAGAGTTTGGCGTGTTTTTTGACAATTATTACAGGGAATCTAAGCTTTATGAAAATGGTATTGTTGATGATACACTTGAATTGCTGAAACAGAAGGGTTTTGCTTACGAAAAAGACGATGCTTTATGGTTTAAGACAAGTTTGTTCGAGAAAGATGAGGACAGGGTTTTAGTTAAATCAGACAGCGAGAAGACGTATTTTGCTTCAGATATTGCCTATCACAGGGAAAAATTAGAGAGGGGTTTTGAGTTATTAATTGATTTGTGGGGCTCAGACCATCATGGTTATATTCCGAGATTAAAAGCCTCCCTGGAAGCCATTGCCAGGAAAAAAGACAGCTTAAAGGTAATTCTCATACAGTTCGTTACACTCTTGAAAGATGGTAAGCCCGTAGGGATGTCAACGAGGGCAGGACAGTTTACCACTCTGAAAGAGGTCTTGAATGAGGTTGGCAAAGATGCGGCGAGGTTTTTCTTTCTTATGAGGAAAAGTGATGCCCACCTTGAATTTGATCTTGATCTTGCAAAAAAGACTTCAAATGAAAACCCTGTCTTTTATGTTCAATACGCAAATGCCCGGATTCAGAGCATTTTCAGAAATGCAAAAGAAGAAGGAATAGATATAGGCGCCTTTATATCAGAAGACAGAAATAAAGGAGAAACGGACAAGGAATATGTAGCCGAAAGTTGTATTAATATAGATCTTTTAACCCAGAAAGAGGAAATTGATCTAATTAAAGCCATCTACCATTTTTATGATGTAATGGAGGGTTGTTCAAGAAGTCTTGAGCCGCATCGTTTAACATTTTATCTGATCGATCTTGTTGGAAAATTCCATAGTTATTATAATAAAACCAGGGTGTTGAAAAACGAGGTAGATCTGACAATGGCGAGACTGCTCCTCCTCTTTATGCTTCAAAGCGTAATCAAAAAGGGTTTGGATATAATCGGCGTATCTGCGCCGGAGCGTATGTAGTTAATTAGCTCATGGCTGATAGTAATACTGTTAGCCATGAGCCATGAGCTAAGAACTAATTTGGGAGATAGTATGGAAACAAAGAAAAGTAAAACCAGAGAATATATTGAATCGCTTATAATCGCAGCGATTATTGCATTTTTTGTGCGAGGTTTTTTTATTCAGGCGTTTAAGATACCGTCAAGTTCGATGGAACCTACGTTGTTGATTGGTGACCATCTGCTCGTAAACAGACTCAGTTACGTTATGAAAGTACCCTTTACGGATACCGTTATTTTTAGCCTTGGTGATCCAAAAAGGGAGGATGTTATTGTATTCCGTTATCCCGTTGACAAGAGTAAGGACTTTATCAAGAGGGTCATTGCCATTGAAGGAGATACCGTCGAGATTAAAAACAAAGTCATTTATATAAATGGAAAAGCAATCAACGATAGATGGGGACATTATATTGATAACGGAATTATACCGGTTTACTTATCACCAAAAGATAATCTGGGGCCATTTACCGTACCGAAAGATTCCTATTTTGTCATGGGTGACAACAGGGACAGAAGCCTTGATAGCAGATTTTGGGGTTTTGTAAGGAAGGAAGACCTTGTCGGAAGAGCTCTTATATTATACTTCTCATGGAATAACAAATCGGACAATTTTTTGGATTACGTGAGATGGACGAGGATAGGCAAATTGATCCGGTAGATTCTTTTCAGTTTCAGTCTGAAAAATCATTTCTCACATTGGGCTTTAAAGGGTAAAAAATCTTACACTATAAACACTAATTTCCAAACAAGCACGAATGTTCAAAATTCAAATTGTCAAAGCAAAACGAGTTTAGGATTTTAGTATTTAATGTTTGAATTTGTTTAGTGTTTAGGAATGTGGATTCAGGATTTGTAGAAATGAATCTCAAATATGTTTGGTTAGATTTTGAAGAGTAGTTATGGTAATATTACGTCCATGAAAAAACCCATAATATTTATAGTTTTCGTTTTACTTCCGCTTTGTGCAATTGCAAATGATTATTCTTCATCCATCCTTTCTTTTTTAAAAGGCTATAGAAGCGAAACTCAGGGGAAATATGACGACGCTATTGAATATTATAAGTCAGCACTCCGTTTTGACCCGAAATCCTCCGATATACGAAGTGAACTTTCTTTTTCATACATCAAGAAGGGAGAAATTGATAAAGCTGAAACTATTTTGCAGGAAGCGGTCAAACTTAATGAAAACAACCGGAGCGTCCTTATCTTATTGGCTGGAATCTATTCTGCAAAGGGCGAGTTCGGTAAAGCAAAAGACATGTATGGGAAATGCATCGTTTTGGATCAGGAGGATACAGAGGCATACCTGTATCTCGGTTCAATATATATAGGGGAAAAAAAATATGAAGAAGCATTAAAGACATATGAAAAAATTCTAACTTACGATAGCGACAACATAATTACTCTTTATTATATGGGGAGGATAAAGGCTGAGTTAAAGCAATATGAAGAAGCCAGAAAATACTACAATAACGTATTAGAATTTAAACCTAATTTTGAACCTGCCCTTCTGGACCTTGGGAATATTTACGAAATTGAGGATAATTACAACAAGGCCATAGAGTATTACCAAAGAGTTATTGTTTTTGACCCTCATAATAAAAAGGCAAGATCGAAAATTGCCAATATATTCATCAAGCAAAAGCAATACGACAGGGCAATAAACGAATTTGAAAAATTGTCTGATGTTGACAAGGACGATCTTTCGGTGAGGGTAAAGATAGGACTTTTGCATCTTGAACAAGATAGATATGATGAGGCGATAAGGGAATTTAACATCTTACTTGCAACAAAACCAAAGAACAATCTGGTGAGGTTGTACCTTGCTTTGGCACTTAAAGGTAAGGGCGATTCGGGAAAGGCTATTGATGAATTTTTAAAGATTGACCCTAAATCAGAGGAATTTCAGACTGCTATTAAAAGTCTCACTTTGCTCTATCTAAAATCGGGGCTCATTGATGAAGGAATTAAGAAATTGTCCGAGCTTCTTGAGCTCAAGAAGGACGACGCAAGCATATATATGATGCTGGCCACGCTTTACGAAGAAAAGAACGATTATTTTAAGGGGATCGAGGTTCTCGAACAAGCGAGGAAGTATGATCCAAAAAACCTGGACCTTTTATATCAAATTGGCATGCTGCAAGAGAAAAATGGTGATACAGAAAAGGCCTTGATATATATGGAAGCTGTATTAAAAATTGACCAGGAGTATCCGAATGCCCTCAATTTTATCGGTTATACATGGGCTGATAAAGGCATTAATCTCGACAAAGCTGAAAAGATGATAAAAATGGCGTTATCCAAAAAGCCTGACGATGGTTATATCATCGATAGCATGGGGTGGGTCTATTATAAAAAAGGTGATTACGATAAGGCTCTCGCTGAATTACAAAAAGCCTACCAGAAACTGCCTGATGATCCCACAATTGCCGAGCATCTGGGCGATATATATGCAAGCTTAAAAGAATACGTTAAAGCAAGTGAATATTACGAAAAATCTCTGACATTAGAAAAAAATGAGGATAAAAAGAAAGCTATCAGCAAAAAATTAAAAGATATCGAAGAAAAAGTAAAATGAAAATGAAAAGGTTGGCCTTTCCGGTTATTGCCTTTCTCCTTATTTCTGCATGCGCATTAATTCCTAAAAAAACCGTTCAGATCGCATGGCCGGATAACATTCAATATATAGAAGCGTTTTGTGAGTTGGATATGTCGTGGAAAGATACTAAATATTCCGGCGCCATGTCATTAAAACTTGAATATCCCGATAAACTTGCAATTGATGTTTTTGGACCCTTTGGGGATACTGTGATCCATCTAAATAAAGAAGGGGAAAAATTTCTTTTGGTTACAAAAGAAGGGTCTACTTCAAAAGAGGCTGAATTCGAACAAGATTTTGGGATAAAGCTATCCGAGTTTATTGAGGATTTAGCCATTAAATCGTATAGAAAAGGCGATACAGGAAATGAGTTCATTCAAAGGAATAATTATAAAGTAATATATAATCTGGATAGTGGTGGTGACAACAGCATCTGCTGGAAAATAAAAGACGGCAATATGTGTATAACTTTTTTTGAAGTAAAATTCGAAAAGTAAGAATAATATGGTTGAAAAAGTAGTAACAGGTGCATGCGACACCTATAGCGCCGATAAAATCAAGGATTTTATTTACAAAGGTTTTGAGGAAATAGATTTTAAGATTGCAAAATCGAAGGTTCTGCTAAAGCCCAATCTTTTAAGCGCCAAACCCCCCGATAAAGCTGTAACAACCCATCCTGAATTTATTAGGGCAATTTCTGAAATTTTTATGGATTATTCCTGTGATGTGTATATAGGAGATAGCCCTGGTTTTGAATCAACAGGAAGAGTGCTTTTGCACAGCGGGATAATGGATGTTGTAAAAAGTCATGGTTTAAAAGTAAAACAGTTTAACCGGAAAGTTATAAAAAAGTGGCAAGGCATTTCTCCATACAGAGAGTTTACTCTCGGCGAAAATCCGGATGACTACGATGTTATTGTTAATATTCCAAAACTTAAAACACATGCGATGATGGGGCTTACACTGGGAGTAAAAAATACTTTTGGCTTTATTCCAGCCCTTGACAAGGCGAAGTGGCATTTAAGGGCAGGCAGGGACAGGATGCTTTTTGCATCCCTTCTTCTTGATATTCATAATATCATCAACCCCTCGTTGACTATTATTGATGGGATTGTCGGAATGGATGGAAATGGGCCTTCAAGCGGTCGGGTAAGAAATTTGGGGTTTATAGGCCTCAGTAAAAACGCCTTTATGCTTGATTACGCAATTGAAAAGATGGTTGGTTTATCCTATCCGTTACCTATTAGCGCATTAGCTTCACAACATGGATTAGTAGGAAACTGTGAAGTTACCAATATTCTTTCTCTCTCGGTGGGAGTGGACAAGGGGAAAAAGAACACATTTTCCGATTTTCAATTACCTTCCACCATGAACACGGATTGGAATCTTCCTCAGCTTGTTAAAAGAATTTTGAGCAGTTTCTTTGTAAAAAAACCTAAAATAAGTTCTCGTTTTTGTAAGAATTGTAAGGTATGCATAAAGGTGTGCCCGGCAGGTGCACTTTCAGAGTCTCAAAAAACACCGGTTTTTGACTACACGAAATGTATACGATGTTATTGCTGTCAGGAGATGTGTCCAGAAGGAGCAATAAAGGCAGCATAGGTTTTTCCGTCAAACAAAAAACATCTGTCTATTTCAATTTTTCTAATCACCTCCAACACATCTTCAATATTGTTTTTTAACATTATACATGAACCGCAATCTGAGCTTAAATTTCTGGGAACAGGAACAAGTTCAAAATCACAACCGTTTGCTTTAAGCAATTTTTCTGTTTTTAGCACGTCATGAATTGTATGGAAAAGCAGATAGTAAATATTTTTATTTTTTTGCAATATTTTTTATTACCTCGACTAAAATATTGATATCTTCTTCGCTTGTAAAATATCCGGGTGCGATACGAACTGTTCCTTCAGGGAATGTTCCTATTGTTTGATGTGCTAAAGGAGAACAGTGGAGGCCAACTCTGACATAAATTTTTTTCTTGTTTAATTCATAACCAACTTCGGATGGCAATTTGTTTTTTATATTGATAGATATAACAGGAATGCTGTTTTCACTTTCCTGGCTACCATAAATAATAATGCCGTTTATTTCAGAAATTAATTTTATGAATAGTTTTCTTAACGACTTTTTTTTCTTTATGATATTATCTAATCCTGATTTTTCTATAAATGCAAGCCCACCAAGGAGAGATGCAATGCCAGGAGTATTGGGTGTGCCGCACTCATATTTGTCCGGCATGAATTCTGGATGTTCAATAGACTCTGATTTACTACCAGTACCGCCAAACTTGAGTGGTGTGAGTTCTATGCCCTCTTTCAAATAGAGCGCACCGAGGCCCTGGACGCTATATAGCGATTTATGACAAGAAAAGCAAAGTATATCGATATTATCATTTTTTAAATCTATTTTCACTGAACCTATTGTTTGACATGCATCAACAATGATGGGTATATCACCAATAATTTTTTTTATTTCCTTAATTGGCTGCAAAACGCCTACAACATTAGATCCGTGATTAATAACAACCGCCCTTGTATTATGTCGAATAGCATTTTTTATTTTTTGTACGTCAATTATTCCATTTGAAGAACATTGAATAATAGTAATATCGATTCCTTTTTCTTTTTGTAAAAAAGTTAATGGACGCATTACAGAGTTATGTTCCAAAGAAGTTGTTATTATATGATTTTTTTCTTTTAATAATCCCAGTATTGCAAGATTCAAAGACTCAGTTCCGTTTTGAGTAAAAATTAATCTTTCGGAATTTTTACCATTGATAAAACTCGTTAATTTATCGCGTGCATTAAAAATTGTTCGTGCTGCATCTACAGAGAGTTTGTGTCCACTTCTTCCCGGGTTTCCGCCAATGCCCTTAATGAATTTATTCAGATATTGAATGGATTCTATCGGTTTTGGGAATGTAGTAGCCGCATTATCTAAGTAAATCATAACGCCTCAGCTCCTGACAAAATAAATATAAATTTTTCATTGAATTATATTAAATGAAGAAAAAAATTAAAGCAAATGAATATTTTGCATAAATAAGTCATCATTTAGAATGAAACTTTGCTTATTAAAATTTTATTCCTTTTTTGCTTGGTACTCTATGTTTGGATTATCGTTTACGCTTGGCATATAAACCTTGCCGTTAGCTAAAGTTGCACCGGTAAAAATTGTATTTGAAAATATTGCCTTAGAAACAGCGGATCTAAACATGATAACATTTGTTAGATTAGCACTGGTGAAGTCTGCAAAATATAGATCAGTACTGCTCAGATTTGTGCTGGTAAGATCAGAGCTGGTTAAATTTGCGCGACTCAGATCTGCACTTGTAAGGTCGGCTCCATGCATACGAACACCCGTGAGGTTTGCATAATGCATGTCAGCACAAAACATGTTGGCATCCATTAAATCTGCACCTGATAAATCAGAACGGATTAAATTTGTTCCTGCAAAGTTTGTATTTCTCATTATTGCTTTATTTAGATTTGCGTTTGTAGCAATTGCACGTGTTACATCTGCATCAGATAAAATTGCACGTGTAAGATTGGCATTAGTGAGGTTTGCACGTGAGAGGTTTGCATTGAAAAATTTTGCACCGGTGAGATTAGCACCTGTCAAGTTTGCACCGATAAGGTTTGCCTCAGATAAGTTTGCGTTAAATAAATTTGCTCCAGTCAGATTTGCACCTGAAAGATTTGCTCCAGTCAGATTTGCACCTGAAAGATTTGCAATGTCTAAAGAAACTTTTTTTAAACTCGCAAAATATAAATCTGTCTTTGTCATGTCTATGTCTGATAATTTTGCGTTATCAAGTATTGAAGCTGTTAAATCTTTACTTGTTAAATCTAATCTGAATAAATCGCAGTTCTGGCAAGTGTTTGTTTTCATGAGCTTCACATAATCATCAGGATTAAATGCTCGAGAATTGTCCGTTGAAAAAAATAAAATTGAGATTATTACCGAAAAAAATAAAATATTATTTTTTATTTTCATTGTTAATTCCTCCATTAAATTTTATGAAACATAATAAACTAAATCCAAACTTAATTTAAGTGTATAAATAATATTTAAATAACTGTCTAAACATTCTATATCCATTGTTAATTTTACCCTCTCCAAAATATCACCAATAAATTAACCAATAAAATCAATGTTATGCAAATTGTTCTATATATAATGATATTTTTAACATCATTTTTATTGTCGCACATTCTATAAAATTGTCAATAAAAAAAATGTTATGTTATTTTTTTTTCTTGACAATTTAAAATGACGTTGTACAATTAATATGGTTAATGAATAATTGTATCTTTAATAAGAATTTGAAAAATGAGTGTTCCAAGACAACGGCGGTAGCCTATTTTTATTGTGTTTATAAAATAAAATTAAATTTATTAAAAATAGAATTTATTTTATTAAATATTTTTTTAAGAGGTTTATTTTGCAAAAAATAATTAAAAGGATCAGGTTTAAAAAATCCTCATTTGTTATTTTACCGATATTGTTTTTTATAGCAGGGTGTGCTTCAGATTTGGCTATAAACAGCAGTACGAGAAGAACGCCAGATGGAGAAACTGTTCAGTTAAAGGGAGTTGCTGAATTAACTGAGGCTGAAAAAAATAAATTGCGTCAAAACCTTATTAAAGAAGTAAGAGAAGGATTCAATTTTTATAGGCTTTCTCCGGGCGATATGCTTGAGGTAATGTATCATTTGTCATTGGTTTCCGAGGCACAGGATTACAGGATAGGTGTAAATGATGAATTAAATGTTGATTTCTATTATCATCCACAGGTTAACAGAACTGTTGTAGTGCGTCCTGACGGAAAAATCACATTACCAGTAAAAGGGGATTTTCATGCAGCAGGACTTAAACCTATTGAGCTTGCGTCAATAGTAAAAAAACGGTACTCTGACATTTACAATGAACCTGTTGTCACAATTAGTGTAAATAAATTTTCTTCAAAAATGACAGAGCTACAAAAAGCGATTACAAATGCGCCCAGGGGGCAGGCGAAACTCGTTTCGATTGGTCCGGACGGAAAGGTTTATCTTCCACTCTTAAAAGGTATCAAGGCTGCCGGGAAAACCATAGATGAATTGAGAGATACTATTAACAATGAATATAGATATGAATTTAACAATTTGAACGTCTCTATACTGATTGAAAGCATCACGGGAAATAGAGTTTTTGTTTTTGGTGAAGTTCCCAGACCTGGGCCGATTCAGATGACGAGGCCGCTTACTTTGTTACAGTTGTTTGCAAATGTAGGCGGATATCTCCCAACAAGTGCAATGGATCAGGTTAAAATTATGTACTGGAATGAAAGGAATGAACCAATTTTGAGAACTGTTAATCTTAAGGACATTATGAATAACCTTAAATTAGAAGAAGACATGGTGGTTCCTAATAATAGTGTAATTTATGTGCCGAAGACCGGAATTGCAAAATTGAATCAATTTGTTGATCAATACATAAGACAGTTATTTTTGTGGCAGGGAGAAAACTTAGGATTCCAATATGGTTTAGGCGGAAAAACGCTTAGCACCACTACAGTAGACTTTTAACTTATATGGCGATTTTGAAATGATTCTGTATAAATTAATGATAAAAGGAAAACAAGATAACAGGAGCATAAAATGGAAGCAAAACGGCTTCTAACTCTCAGGGATATTTTTTATATCTTTTTTAAGAACAAGACATTAATTCTTACTGTGTTTATCTCGGCGATTGTTATTGCCTTAATTTATTGTATTGTGACGCCTTCACAATATCGTGCTGAAACAAAAATATTGGTTAAAATTGGAAAAGCACAATTTTCAGGATTGGAACAAATGCCTGAAAGACAAAATATGCTTATACAGGAACGAAGCCAGAATATCCGTAATGAAATCGAGTTGATAAAAGGTCAATATCTTACTGAAAAGGTTATTGAGAGGTTAAAGGGTAAGATAGAACCTATGAAGGGCGATCAATCTCTGTTAGTAAAAATCATTGGAAATATAAAAGAGGGACTAACAAGAATTTTGAGTTCGGTTGGAATATATAAAAGGACAAGCAAAGACAAAAGAATGATCCTTACATTTATGGATGCTTTAAGAGTAAACTTTCTTGAAGATACAGATATGATTTCTTTGACGTTTGATTGGACTGATCCGCGATTTGCTGCATTGGTTGCAAACTTATATGCAGATGAATACATTTTGCAGCATACATTGGTAAATGAATCTCAGAAATCTCATAAGTTTTATAATGAGCAAATTGATGTTACTGATAAAAAGCTAAAAGAGACTGAAGACAACTTGCAGATTTTTTTGAAGGATACAAATATAGCAAATATTTCTCTACAAAAGGAGCTTCTTTTAAAAAATCTTGCAGATCTTGAAAACAGATATAACCTTGCAGTGCTTGATATTTCTCAAGCTGCAGCGAAAGTCAAAAAGATAAAAGATATGGCGGCACAACCAAATGTCTGGATTGAAACCCCAGAGATGGGGAGTAATTTAGTTAACCGGCAAGAATATTTACGTACAATTGACGAATCATATTTTAGATTAAAGACCGAAAGACAAAGGCTTTTAAAAATATATACTTCAGAAGCCAGTGAAATTAAATCAATCGATGCGCAACTTGAGAATCTAAGAAAACAAAAAGGTGATAGCCTTTTAAACATCGCAAGCATGGAATTTTCGTTGGCCGAGAACAGAAGGAGCAGTTTGGCGAAAGAGATAGACAACGAACGTAGAATCCTGAATGATATAAATTCAAAAACATATACCCTGAAACAACTCGAAAGAGATAGAGATTTAACAGAACATAGCTATCAAACATATAAAAAGAAAGGAGAAGAACTCAGAATATCTGACGATCTTGATGCAAAAAGAATTTCAAGCGTAAAAATAGCAACTCCTGCTATTCCTCCTTTAAGCCCCGCTTATCCTAAAAGGGGTTTTATTATTCTTGCTTCAGCATTGATAGGTCTTTTTCTTAGTTTTGGATTTTCGGCAATTCGTGAGTTTTTTAACCATACCTTTAAGGATGATGCAGACATCGGATCGGTTTTGGGAGTTCCATTTTTAATGGCAGTGCCAATGCGTGTTTCCGTAGGAAACCCTGCTGAATCTTCCAATGCACCTAAGATGATAGTAAACGGGTTTGGTAAAATCTTTCATCGCAATGGAAAAAAGCCTGCATCTTCAGCAACACATTTAACGGCAGGCACATCAAATAGTTTTGTTTTTGTTATTTTTGTAGTAATTGGAATAAGTGGTTATTTTGTCCATCTCTATCAGAGTATGCTTTTTTATCAGAATTCAGTGACAATGCAACGGTTTATTACACAAAGTTCGAATCAATCACAGCAAGTGATGCTTGCATCCATGAATCCCGCTGATGCCTCATCCTCGAATCAACAAAATCAAACGAAACAAGAGAATGAAATGATGACGGATAAGGCAGCCAATATGGACCTCTTAAGTGACAAGATGGAGCAAAGACGGGCTGAATTGGAAAAACGTAGAGTATTGCTTGAAAAAGAACTCGAAAATATTAAATCTGAAATTGAAGTAAGCAAGCCGACAAAAGAGCAGCAAAAGGCCCAGGAAACAATACCGCCCAGCCCACAGCTTAAGCCACAACAAGCCCAGCCGGTCAATCCAAATAATTATGTTTTAAATAATGTATCGGTAAATAAGATTCAAAACAGTGCGGCAGAAAATATAGTAATAAAACAAAATGCTGTACAGGAAAATCAAGAATATATTGTTGGAGCAGGCGAAACAATTGTGAGTATATTAAGGAATAATTATAATGTACCAACACATTTAATATATAATGAATCAATAAATTTAATCAGGGCAGTAAATCCGGATTTGAAAAATTTACAAGCACTTAATAAAGGCCAAAAGATTCGTATCCCAAAAGAAGTTGTTGATTTTGGGAAAAAACAGTGAAGAAAATCTTTTAAGTGTAGTTGTAGTGTAGTTGTACTTATATTTTAAAAGGAATAAATAATGGCGAGACCCCGTAAAGTCCCATTAGTTGTAGAAGATGAAATTGAGAATCTTAATGAAAGTTATCAACTGTGCAATTTAAAGAACTTATATGATCACTTTTTTAAAACACTTTGGAAATTAATAATTGAACTTGGCGGACATAAAGAAAATGAGAATAAAGAGTTAATAACTAAAAAAAGTAATTCAAGAAAAACCAAAAATAAAAAAGAAAAGAAAACTAATCATGCAATAGTTTTTTCAGGTTTTAGGCGGGGAGACGGGGCTTCTACAATGTCATTGAATTTTGCGAACGCTTTTGCTGAAAATTCTTCAGATACTGTTGTCCTTGTTGATGGTAATCTAAGAGATCCTGTTCTCCACAATCAGTTTAAGTTGAAAAAAAAGAAAGGCTTATTCGACGCATTGCAAGGCAATGCAGGAATACAAGACATTGCAACAGAAATAATTCCTAAAAAATTATTCTTTATACCTGCAGGTCAGCAGATAAAGAATCCGATAACATTGTTCGAATCATCTAAGTTTGTAAATCTGTTAAAACAGTTACGCGAAAAGTACGATCTTGTAATATTTGATTCTGCTCCTCTTTTAGGAAATCCTGAAACGATTCTACTCGCAAACAAAGCGGATGGATTGATAATGGTTCTTAATGCTGAAGTTACAAGGTGGGAAGTAGCGAAATCCGTAAAAGATGATCTTGAAGGAGCTAATGTTCGTATATTGGGGGCCATTCTCAATAGGAAACAGTTTATAATCCCACAAGCAATATACAAACTGCTTTAAGGTCAAGACAATTTTAATTGAGTTTCTTAAATAAAACATGGCAATAGCTTCGACTGAAAGATTATTTGTAAGGCTTTTATTTCCGATATTGATAGGGATATGCGCTGCTACAATCGCAATTTTGCTGGATACGATTGAATACAAAACCGCGCTCGCAATTACAATAGGTCTATTTATTGGCGGCATTTTAATATACATTTTAAATAAAAAAGCTATTACTTATATTTCCATAATAACGCTTGGAATGGGCATACCTTTTAACCTCGATATTAACCTTTTTTTACGTGATTATGTTGGAGTAACGAGCGTTGATATTGGAATAACTTTCATCAGCAGTTTAGTTCTTTATGTTGTTTTTTATTATGAACATATCTTAACAGGCGTAATTCGATTTCATAGCAATAGAACACTTGCATTTGCTATGCTTCTATATATGGGAAGCGGTATACTAAGCTTTTATAATGCAGCCTCTAAGGAGCTTGTTGTCCTTGAACTGGTTCGATTGACAGTACTTCTGATAATTTTTTATGTTGTAATGAATTTTGGAAGAAGAGAACATATTTCAGTTTTTATAATAACTTTATCTGTATGTGTTTGTTTAGAGTTTTTGTTAGCCTTTTACCAGTATAAAACAGGGCGCCTTTTAGGTTTATATGCTTTTGGAGAAACGAGGTATGAATTTGGAGCTGGATACCTCGCCGCCAGGGCTTCAGGGACATTTAGCCATGCCAATGGGCTTGCCTATTTTTTTGAGTTATTAATGCCCCTACTTTTTGCTATGGTTATTGTCGAAGAAAATAAGCTTTTAAAATCATGGTATATAATAGCTTTGTTATTTGGTTTTTTTGGTTTAGTCACAACCCTTTCGAGAGGAGGGTGGTTGGCTACAGCTATTTCGCTTCCTATAGTTTTTTTATTTTTGTACAGAAAAAGATTTACACAATTAAAATACTTCAAATCTCTTTGTTTTGGGATTATTGTGATCTTAGTTATAGGTTTCATTTTTTATCCTACTATTGCAAAGAGACTTCAAACGTATGACTATGGTTCAGCAGGAACAAGAAGACCTTTGAATTTAGCTGCAATATCAGTTATAAAGCAATATCCTGTTACAGGCGTTGGCATGAATAATTTTGCTCGAGTTTTCAGAACCTATGATACAACAGGTGGTTCAGCTTTATTTAAAACTCAACATATTGTTCATAATCTTTTCCTGGGAGTGTGGACTGAAACTGGCACAATTGGGATTATCGCATTTTTATGGATTTTTTTGTCTGTATTTATTGTATCCGCCAAGTTATTGGCAAGAGTTTCTTTTTGGTATTCAGGGGTGCTCGTAGGCGTTTCTGCCGGTCTATTAGCGCAATTTATTCATGGTATGTTTGACCCTGGTTTTCGTGTATTAATGAGCACTTCTATGCTTGTTTATAGTATGATTGGTTTAGTGGGAGCGATAAGTGTTTTATATAAAACAGAAGAGAAGCAGCTATTACAATAAGTTATTGAATTTTTGATTATTTCCCTACAATATAGTATTCATTAAGCTTTGTATGATTACTTTGTAGGGATTTTTTTTATTCAGAAAATACAAAACAATATTTTATAGAAAAATGAAGCTTTCTGTCGTCATAGTAAATTGGAACTCAATTGAGTTGCTGCAAGCTTGTTTAGATTCCATATTTCTTAAAAACTCCGGTTTTGATTTTGAAATCATTGTGGTTGATAACGCTTCCGCCGATAACACTGCGGTAGTCTTAAAGAAGGAATTCCCTTATATTAAATTAATACAGAATAATGAAAATATTGGATTTACCAGAGCAAATAATAAGGCAATAATAGAGGCCAAAGGGAAGTATATTTTACTTTTAAATCCTGATACTATCATAACAGATCATAATATATTTGAAAACTGGATAGTTTTTATGGATAACCACCCTGAAGCCGGGGCAAGTGGTTGCAAGCTAATCTATCAAGACGGCAGTCATCAGGTTGGAGATGCGGGTTTTAAACCAACTTTTAGAACGATTTTCAATTTCTCATTTTTTTTATCTAAAATTAAGCCCTTGCAATTTAAAGGGATATTTCTTAATTATAATAAATTAAATACCCCTATTGAAGTTGATTGGATATGCGGTGCTGGTTTTTTAGTTAATAAATCAATTCTTGAAAAAGTTGGATTAATGAATGAAGATATTTTTATGTATGCAGACGATATTGAATGGGGTTGCCGTATTCGAGAATATGGTTATAAAATATTTTATTTGCCTCAAATCAAAATTATCCATTTACAGGGAGGCAGTGCTAAAAAGCAAAAAGAAATTAGCAAGTTTTCATACTTGTGGCTTAATAACATTAGGCTTCTTTATAAATATTACAACAAGAAACAACCAATCGTTTTGTATGACTTAGTTATGTCATCCGCCTTTTTGCTAAGGTCTGTTTTATATTTATGCTCATATTTAAAATCTAAAAATGAAGAAATTAAAATGAAATCTTATAGAATGTTTAAATTTTTCCTATTTAGCGTATCAAATTTTGGTAAGTAAAAAACCGGTTTAGTCCTTTGGCTGTTGTTTTCAGTGAGCTAACTTTTGAAAGATTGATTTGAGAATTTCATAATTTACATCCGGGGTATATGATGTTTCAATCTTTTTTCTTGCATATTGTCCCATTCTTGTAATTTCCGAAGGGTTTTGCGTGAGAGTTTTAATCTTGTCAACTAAATCATCTACACTACCAGCCTTGAAGTGTAAACCGCTTTTCCCATTTTCAACTATCAAGGGCATATTACCAATATTGGAAGCAACTACTGGTTTTCCAAAAGCAAAAGCCTCAAGGAGTACTATAGGAAAATGTTCATACCACTCTGAAGGGAAAACCATAAATAGAGAATCTCTTAAAATATTGTTTTTTTCATTTCCTTGCTTGAAGCCATCAATTACAATATTTTTAATTTGTTGTTCCTGGATATAGTCTCTCAGTGCTTGCTCCAAGGGCCCGGTACCAACAATGCGTAGCTTTAAATTTTTTATTTTTTTAAATGCTTTTACAAGTGTCCATAAACCTTTTTCTGGAGATAAACGTCCTAAAAAGATTATATGATTTCCGTTTCCAAAGGATGGCTCGATATTTGTAATATCCAAAAAGTTTGGTTTAATAAAAAGCCGTTTTTCTTCTATACCAGCCTCTATGAGTTTTTCTTTATTAAACTCTGTTGTGCATAAAAAAGCATCAATTTTATTAAGAACACCTGCTGATCTGTTAGTGCAAATTGTGGTTGCATACAACCCGGTGAGCAAAAAACTATCGCGGAGACACTTATGTCTAACCGCATTCCAGAAAGCACCTTTTTTGCATTTTTCACATATTTTATCGTTTATATAAAATATACCGTTGGGACAGAGCCATCGAAAATCCTGAATATTCTGTACACACGGGATCGAATTTGAGTGTAATGAATGGAAAATAGATGGTGAAATAAGCGGGAAGACATTATGTGTATATGCTACATCAGGTTTGAAATCATCTACAATTTGTTTTATTGCATTGTTTGTGGTTAAGGAATAAATTGACTCCTGGAAAAATTTTACCTTTTGAAATAAGCTATAATTGTCTGTTTCATTATTATCTCTTGTATAGAAAAAAACATTGTTTCCTTTTTGCTTAAGGAGTTTTTTTTCTCTCAACGCAATTGAATCCTCACCAGCGAAAAACTTATAAAAATTATGTGCAAGCAATATATTCATAGTGTACTTAAGAGATTTATTTAAAACGATAGCAAATAAATTTATTATAAGCTATCATAATACAAAACAGATTATTGTAAATAACATTTGCTTTTTATCGTTTGACGGAAGCCAATTTAGCATAAATAAAAATATGTTACAAATAAAAACATGGTAAAAGTAATAATATAAGCAAGGATGTAGCTAATGGAATCTCAGAGCATTGTTATTTCAGTAATAATCCCAACATACAATCGTGTATCTGTACTTAAAAAATGTCTTGAAGCACTATCTGCTCAAAGCATTCCCATAAATACATATGAGGTGATTGTATCCGATGATGGATCAGCAGACGATACAAGGAAAATCACTGAAAATATGATTGCTGATAGTTTGTGCTCTATAAAATATTTATGGCAATCGAATAAAGGGGCAAACGCTGCAAGAAATAATGCAATTCGTGCATCAAAGGGAAGTATTTTGTTATTTATTAATGATGACACTATTGCTATTCCTACTATGCTGGAGCAACACTTGCAGTCGCATCGCCGGTATCCGGACGAAAATATCGCTGTATTAGGAAGAATGACAATATCAGCAGAGGTCCCGTACTCAATTTTTTCAAAATTACATCTCGATGCCAACTATGATTTATGGAAAGGGAAAAAGGAATTAGATTGGTTAGCTTTTTATACATGCAATATCTCGGTTAAAAAATCATTTTTATTAAAATATGGTCTTTTTGAGGAAAGCATAAGGTATCACGAAGACGTGGAGTTGTCAGAACGTTTATCACATTTTGGTTTAAGAATAATCTACAATCCAGAGGCTTTGGGCTATCATTATCATTATCTGAAAGAAGAGGAATATTTAAATGTCGCAAAAAAAGAAGGAATTGCATTAGCAAAATGGTATAAAAAATCTCCTCACTTAAAAAAAGAACTTGCTTTGATTGGTTTACAGACAACCTCTGGCCTGTCGAAAAAGATTAAATATTTTATAGGTGATTTGATGATAAATAGTTTAACGCGACCCTTAGTGATTTTTTTTGCAAGAATATCCGGGAAGATGAATGAAAACCTATCGCTTATGCTATACAGAAAAATATATCAATCTATCAAGAGGGAAAGCGTACGGCAAGAACTCAAAAAGACGCAAATATAGAAAATAATCGTTTTGTTTCGAGGCTAAATATTTCAAAAATTGGAAGAGAGAGAACATTAAATGGGTTGTAAAAAAAATATCTCTTTAAAGAGAAAAACAGCGCTTGCTGTAGAAGGTGGAAAGCCAGTCCGAAAAAAAGAACATTTCCTGATATTTGGTGCACCTCTTATTGAAGAGGAAGAAATCCGGGAGGTTGTTAGGTGTCTCAGAAGTAGATGGATAGGGACAGGTCCTCGGGTAGATCAATTTGAAAAAGATTTTGCAAGGTATAAACAGAAAAAATCTGCAATCGCAGTAAATTCTTGTACCGCTGCCCTTCACTTAGCAATGCTTTCAAGCGGGATAGGCCCGGGTGATGAGGTCATAACCACACCTATGACTTTTTGTGCAACAATCAATTCAATAATACATTGCGGCGCCACTCCGGTTCTTGCTGATTGCGAGCTGGAAACAATGAATATTTCACCTTCTGATATAGAAGAAAAGATTACATCAAAGACAAAGGCGATACTTGCAGTTCATTTTGCTGGTCGTTGTTGTAATATGGAAACCATTATAAATATTGCCAAAAGATACAACCTTTTGGTCGTAGAGGATTGTGCGCATGCGCTAGAGGCGGAGTATCACGGACAAAAAACAGGAACCTTTGGAGACATTGGTTGTTTTAGTTTCTATGTTACTAAAAACATTACCACTGGAGAGGGTGGCATGGTTGTGACAGATGATGAACGAATTGCCTCCAGGATCAAAACACTTGCACTTCATGGTATGAGCAAGGATGCTTGGAAGCGTTATTCCGATGAGGGTTACAAACATTACGAAGTGGTTTATGCAGGTTTCAAATACAATATGACCGATGTTCAGGCATCGATGGGAATCCATCAATTAAAACGAACCCATCAATATTGGAAAAGACGTGAAGAAATCTGGAAGATATATAATAGCAGTTTCACCGATTTGCCTTGCATTCTTCCGACTGACCCTGAGCCGGATACAAAGCACGGTTATCATCTTTATACGCCACTTATTGATGTTGACAGGCTCGAAAAAAGCAGGGATTGGGTTTTGACTGCACTAACTGCAGAAAATATTGGTGTAGGTGTCCATTACATACCTGTCCATCTGTATCCTTATTACAGAAAAATGTATAGTTGGAAGAGGGGGCAATTTTCCAGTGCAGAGTTTATAGGAGACAGGACCATTTCTCTCCCTCTTTCACCTGCACTTACAGATGATGATGTAAGTGATGTGGTAAAAGCCTTTAGAAAAGTTCTCGGGAGGGCTTAGATGCGTATCGCTATGATCTCAACTGTATATAAAGCTACTCCACCGGCTGGATATGGTGGTATAGAGAGAATTGTCCATACTCTGGTAGAACAACTTGTCAGAAATGGTCATGATGTTACCCTTTTCGCAGCCCCGGGGAGCCATTGTTCAGGTAAAACCGTTGAAGTGCAGGGCTACGACCCTTTAAATGCCCCCAGTGGAATGAACAAAGCATCCGAAGTCTTGTCTGAAGAACGGCTTTACGAAGTAATGGAGTCCTATCTGCACGATCATCCTGTAGATGTTATTCACGATTGGTCCTTTCAGAACCTTTTTGTTTTAAGGCATCCCGAACTCTTTCCTTTTATTATTTCCACTTGCATACCCCCTTTGCCAGATTACAGGAGACAGAATTTAGTAGCTGCATCTCATGCTCATGCTGTTCTCTGCGGGGGGAATACTCAATATGTTCATTATGGAATTGATACCGATAGATGGGAATATTGTTATACAAAGAAATCCTACTTTATACATGTTGCTAAGATTGCCAGATATAAAGCGCAGCATATCGCTATCCTTGCAGCCAGAAAGGCTCGGAAAGATTTAGTTATTGCAGGGCCAGTAGAGAATGGTCTTTACTTTCGTTATATTATAAAACCTTTGTTGTGGATATCCCCCCATGTTTCATACATTGGGGAAATAGCCGATGCAGGAGTATATCTTAGAGATGCTGCTGCATTAATTCAAACCCCCAGGTGGTTCGATACATTTCCATTTGCAATTCTCGAGGCAAATGCCTCAGGGACTCCCGTTATCTCTATTGCCGATGGTGGTGTTCCTGAGCAAATATCTAATGGCGTCAACGGGTTTCTCTGCAAAACCTTTAGTGATTTAGTTGAGGCTATGGAGCGTGTTCATGAAATAAAACCTCAGGACTGTCGAGCTTATGCTGAAGAACATTTTTCTGTAAAGAGAATGGCGAAGGAGTACCAAAAACTCTACCAGCTTGTTGTTGGCGGCGAAACATGGTGAGCGATGACTTGTAAATTTCAACAAAACACAAAAATACTAAAATGCGTATAGCCGTAGTATCAACCGTATATAAAACCACTCCGCCGGCTGGATATGGTGGTATAGAGAGAATTGTCCATACTCTGGTAGAACAACTTGTCAGAGATGGTCATGATGTTACCCTTTTCGCAGCCCCGGGGAGCCATTGTTCAGGTAAAACCGTTGAAATCGAAGGTTGTGACCATTCGCGAGCGCCAAGCTGTATAATCAAAAAATCTGACATGATTTCCGAAGAACCACTATGCAGGGCGATGAAAGAATATTTATCTGATCACCCTGTAGATGTGATTCATGATTGGTCATTTCAAAACCTTTTTGTACTTCGTTATCCCGAGGTGTTTCCGTTTATTATATCTGCATGTTTTCCGCCTTTACCTGACTATAAAAGACCTAACCTGGTTGCATGCAGCAATGCTCATGCAATTCTTTGTGGTGCGTCAACAAAATATGTTCATTATGGGCTTAACCTTGACGATTACAAATTTAGCTATTCTAAAAAAGATTCCTTTATACATATAGCAAAGATTGCTAAATACAAAGGTCAACATTTGGCTGTTATGGCATTCAGAAAAACTAAGGAAAAATTAGAAATAGCAGGCAATATCGAAGATCCTTTGTATTATCGAATAATTCTGAAACCATTTCTGTGGTTTTCACCGAATGTTTCTTATTTAGGCGAGATTCAGGGAACAAATAATTATCTTTGTGGGGCAAAGGCGCTTATTCAGACTCCGCGTTGGTTTGATGCATTTCCTCTTGTAATTTTGGAGGCATTTGCTTCCGGAACACCTGTGATTTCTTTTTCAGAAGGTGGAATACCAGAACAGATAGTTAATGGTTTAAACGGATATCTTTGTAAAAATACAGATGATATTATTTCAGCGGTTAATAATATTTCTCAGATTAAACCTCAAGATTGCCGTTTTTATGCAGAGGAATATTTTTCTGTAAGTAGAATGTCAAAAGAATATATAGGATTATACAACCGGGTAATTGACGGAGAAGTTTGGTAATTCTTTGTTTTCATTAATAAAATATGAAATTGCTTAACCACTATGTAGTGAATGTTGTTGCACAGGGTTTGGGCAGGGTTTTTACATTTGGTTCAAACTTTATAGCATTTGCCTTAATAGCCCGTGTCTGCGGGGCTGATTTTTTTGGACAATATTCTTACATACTAAACTTTTTTGGAATATTTGTGCTTATGGCTGATTTTAGCTTGACACCCGTTTTAGGAAAGGATATTGCTCAAGTGAAGGATTCTCCGCAGCTTTATTGGGGGAATTTTTTGCTTATAAGAATTTTGATCAATGTTTTGGCAGTTTTAATTTCAATAATTACAGCGTATTATATACGTAGAGATTTGTTTTCAATACTCCTTATAGGTTCTTTAGCTTTACCCTTTTTAGCATCAAGGTTTTTTGAACCAATTTTTCAGGTTTTCCAACGTCCTTGGTATTCAGCTTATGTTTCAATATTATACGGGGTATCCCATTTAGTTTTCCTTGCTGCAGCCTTTCTGTTTAAGGGCAAATTATCATTGTTTATTTTTGCCTATATAGCAGCCAATATAGCATATGCTTTGATGGCCTTTTATTTATCTCGGAAGTCTGTAAAACCCCTGTTCCAAATAAATAAGTTGATTATACAAAATATATTAAAGCTTGCTATGCCTTTGGGTGTTTCCTCAATGCTTGTTATGATAAGTAATCGTATTTGTATCTTAATGCTTGCAGGAATGAAATCGGACTATGCAGTAGGTATTTATAGTGCTGCATATAAATTCATTGAGATCTCTTCGTTTGTTGCAGCAATGGTTACTGCCCCATTGATCCCGATATTTGCAGAAAAGGCACAGCAGGATATAAGATCGTTAAGAAATATATTGAGCAATATCGCCGAAGTACTTGCTATTTTTATTCTGCCTTTAGGCATAATATGCTTCTCTATCTCAACAAAAATTATCTTGTTTGTATATGGCAGCAACCTGTTGCCAGCCGCAGAAGTATTCAACATATTAATTTGGGTAAGTATCATTATTTTTTATTCGCTTTTAATCTCAAGCGTTGTAATTTCAATTGGTGTTGTGAAATTTGCATATTGGCTTGGCGCCAGTGCAGCGATTATAAGCACTGCCTTAAACTTTTTGTTGATACCCGAATATAGCTATATGGGTTCTGCATGGACGGCATTGCTATGCGAGATTGTTTTGGCTGGAGTTACAATCTTTTATGCTATTCGCTATATTGGAAATTTCTTTAGATGGAAGGTATGGATTAAAATCTTCGGGTTAAATTTAATTTTGTATGTTTTCTTGCATGAAAAAGTTTTTGATATAAATATCTTTTCCAAGATTATTATTTCTTTGGTGATATATGGTTTTTTTATTGTAAAATTAAGTGTAGTAAGAAGAGATATATTCGAAATCTTATCAAATATAAAAATATTTTCATTTATCAATGCTAATAAAAGATAATTTTATTCGAAAGTTGCTTTAAATAATGTTCCGGAAAACACCCTAACAGGTGTGGTTTCGGCACGGATTATAAAAAATTATTTTAGAGCTTTTATATGGACAATTCTTATAGAATAAACTGGATAGATAATTTAAAAGGCATCGGAATTATATTCATTATTTTTGGTCATTCTCTTGCATGTCCTGAATTATTAATAAACTATTTTTTTTCATTCCACGTTCCTTTATTTTTTTTCATAGCAGGTTTAAACTTTAGCAACAAAAATTTATTGATCAATTTTAGTGTATTTTGCAGGAAAAGAGCAGAAAGACTTTTAGTGCCATATTTTTTCTTTAATATATTATCTTATATATTTTGGTTTACAAGGACTAAGATATTAGATAATCAAAATGAGATACCGGCACTTAAACCATTAATTGGAATTTTGTACGGCAACGGAGGCAATTTTTGGTTGATACACAATGAACCATTATGGTTTTTTGTATGTCTTTTTGTTACACAAATTTTGTTATTTTTCATCCTGAAGATTACGAAAACAAAGCTACAAATTATCGGGGTTCTGATTATTTGTGGGGCTATTGGTTGTTTAGACTCAAATTATTTTAAGTTCAGGCTACCATGGAGTATTGATGTAGCATTTACTGCAGTTGTTTTTTCAGGTGCTGGTTACATTTTAAGAGAAAAATGTGAGGAATGGACAAAAAACAATCATATCGTCTTTTTAATTATCTTTTTGTTGCTAAATGTTTGTTTTGTTTTGCTTAATGGAAAAGTTGATATGAATCATAACAAGTATAATAATATCTTTTTGTTTTATGGTGGGGCATTTTCGGGTATTTTTTTCTGGGTTAGCGTATTGATTGCGTTGGGAGATTTAAGGATACTGCAATATATTGGAACTAATTCTTTAACGATATTCGCCTTACATCTCCCGGCTCTTATAGTTATCGTAAAATTACTAATGGTAACGGGTATCTCGTATTCGATACAAGCCACAAACATTTTATTTTTATTTATCCATGCATTCCTTGCTATATTGATATTAGTTCCTGCCAATTATGTTTTTAATAAATACACACCTTTTTTAATTGGTAAAAAAAGTGCTTCAATTTAAGAAATATGTATAATAAAATCAACAATTCAAGCAAACAGGAGTGATAAAAAATGTGTTTTTTAATAACAAAGACCCTATCAAAGAACATATTCTTGTTTTTTTGCTTGTTTTCTTTAACATTATTCGGTAATTGTTATGCAGAAAATTGTTTCGCTAAACAGGATGGTTTTGGAGTTGTTCAACCTCATTTAGCAGAGCGAGTGTGTTTTTTATACGAACATTCTTTGCATATTCCACCAGAATCTGAATTAAAGCAAACCTTGTCGGAAGATGAAGGGTTACACCCTGATCCATTAATGGCAGAATACCTTTATTTAATAGTTCATAAAAGATATACAGCAATAAAAAGGGGGACACCATTTTTCAATTGTGGATATGATTTAGAAATGCTTAAAAGAGACAATAATTTTGCTAAACTCAATGGCATTATTTTACCGGAATTTCATTGTCGAGGTATCCTTAGCGCTTTTGTTCCTGTTAGAATTATTAATGATAGCAACTGCTGGTGGGTAGGCATTGAGCTTGTTGATTGTGGAAACATCCCGGAAGAATATGATTTTGAGATGAAATGGAAAAGAGAGCCAAACGTTAGATGGTAATGAAGCAAATAATGAATATTTAATGGCGTATATTCATTTTTAAAGTAAAGGCGGTTAATTGTGAATTTTGATTTGGATTTATTATTATCTTCACCTTTTTATATTATTCATAAATTAAGTAGAAAATTTTTCCGCGGAGAATTTAAGGGGATAAACTTAGGAAATGTACTTGATGTCGGTTGTGGTGATAAACCGTACGAGCCGTACCTTTTTTTCAATAATTATATTGGGATAGAAGTTGGGGAATTCGGCAGCAATGGCAAAATGGAAATTCACAACAAAAAATGTGATTTGATTTTCGATGGAAATACTATTCCTTTTAAGGATAAATCATTTGATGCAGTTATTTCTACAGAAGTGTTAGAGCATGTTAAAGAGACCGATCGTTTTTTTTATGAAATAGTTCGTGTTTTGAAAGTTAATGGGAAACTAATAATTTCAGCACCTTTTTTTTGGAACTTACATTACGAGCCTAATGATTATTATCGTTTTACAAAATTTGGTTTATCTTATATATTTGAGAAGTACAATATCCAAGTTTTGAAAATTGTTCCAACGTTAGGGATGATTGGATTGCTGCATTCTCTCTTTGCAGAAAGAGTTACAAGGTTTATTCATATAAAATTTCATTTTCTTCCATATAAATTACGTATATTCCTTTATCAGTTAATATTGTTTCCAACGGCTCAAATTTTATATCCATTTGCAAAATATGAGTTTGGACGAGAATCAATTATTAAATTTGGATATATAGCAATAGGAAAGAAGAGAAAGGATAGATAGCTGCCAACTCCAGTAACGTTTTTACAGTTTCTTACACCTTTGAAAGAGCCTGAGTTTATGTAGAATAATAACCGTGAAGAAAAATCATGGTAAAAATAAAAAGTGAAATAACTAATAAGTTGAAATGGCTGTTTGCTTTTATATACTTTCATCAAATTAAACTGAAGATACCAAGAGAAACTATCGTTGGATGTAAAGACCGTAAATTAGTTCTATTTGATGGCTATACATTATGTTCGCCTTCAAGTGATGTCAATCTGGAAGAATGGGCGGAATTGCTTAATTCTGATGGAGGTTTTGGCTACTGGACTTCGGAATCGGTTAAATCCGAGATACTTGGTAAGTTGATTCTCCCTGATGCTGCATCCCTTCTGTTGTATAAAAATAAAATTGTCGGCAGTATGGCTACTTATGAAATACCTTCAAGAAGGAACAGAGTAGGGATGATCATGTGGGTTATCATCGACAAAGAACATAGAGGTAAACACCTTTCATACCCGCTTTTTTGTCGCACATTGAATTATTTTAATTTCAAAGCATATAATAAGATTATCATAACTTCCGATTCATATCGATATGTTGCATTGCATTTTTACTTAAAAATTGGGGCAAAGCCGCTTTATGACTCATGTTACAGTTTATTTCAGTGGTGGAATACAAAAAGAAAATTAAATAGATTTTTGAGAGAAAAAGAAGGAAATACGCATAAAGATAGTAGATAGTTTATCTGAAAAAGATATAATAAAATTATGAGGTAAAATCGTCATGCTAACCCGTAGAAGGCTTATCGTAATTGTTTTTTCTTTGATGATATTGGTGTTTGCTGTAGCTTATTTCAGTTCAGATGCAAATCACGATAACGGGTCGAAAACAGAAGTACAAGTGCAAGAAAAGCCGAAGGTCATTCGTATTGGGCCGGTATCTCCGGATATTATTGCTTTTTCAATTACGGAAGGTCGAGTCGAACATGGAAAGCAGATTCCCTATGTGCCGGAGAAGCATGACATTATATCTCAAGAAGGGAACAATCTCTGGTTAGCCCGTAACGGAAGAAGCATTGGCTCGATAGTAGGCCGAGTAGAAAAATATATTATGACATTCGATCGTTTTGTCGGAGAGAAGCTGGACATAACCTTAATCGAAAAGCCCGAAAACTTTTCGATAAGTTCGACTGACGATCCGGATTTATCTACCGACCGTCAACCATATGCTGTTTTCCGGAAAACAAGACCAACTGATTTTGCCAGAATCGGGACCACTTTTGAAGCCCCCCTTGAGCATACGATTTACATGAAGCTCATTAAACCATTGAAAGCAGGCAAACAGTATACCATTGAGTTTAAACAACTGGATATCCCGAAGCAGACATTTATATATGAACCAACAAAGATGAGAAGCGAGGCGGTTCATATAAGTCATATAGGTTTTAGACCCGATGATCCATCGAAAGTGGCATTTCTTTCACTCTGGTTGGGAGATGGTGGTTCTTTTGACTTTAAGGAAAAAACACCATTTTTTGTACTCGACAATAAGAGTGGAGACACCGTTTTTAAAGGTGAAGTGATATTGTCAAAAAAGATGACTGAAAAAGATGAAGATGCATATGGGCACAATTTCAATGGTGTTAACGTGTATTTCATGGATTTTAGCCCATTTCGGAAACCGGGTAAATATCGTATTTATGTTGAAGGAACAGGCTGCTCATACCCATTCGATATTGAAGATGATGTTTGGTCGAAATCGTTTTATGTTTCTGCCCGTGGATTGTACCATCAGAGGAGTGGTATGGAATTGAGACCACCATATACAACCTTTAAAAGACCCCGTAATTTTTATCCGGATGATGGTGTTAAGATTTATGCTTCTACTGCAAAATTAATGGATACCAGCCATGGCTTAGAACCAAAGAAAAGCGCTTTTACGGAATTAGTTAAAGGAAAAACATCCGAAGTTTTACCTAATGCATGGGGCGGATATTGTGATGCAGGTGATTGGGACAGGCGCATACAGCATCTTATTACTGCAAGGTATTTGTTTGAACTTTTTGACTTTTCCCCGAAATATTTTGATAAATTTGATTTGAACATACCGGGGTCGAAAGAAGAATTTCCGGATATTATAAGAGAGGCATTGTGGGGTATTGATTTTTTCAGACGCCTTCAAACCCTGGAAGGAGGTGTGAGGGGTGGAATAGAATCCGAAGACCATCCAAAGTATGGTGAAACAAGTTGGCAAGAATCTTTGACCGTTATGGCATTTGCCCCCGATATTTATTCATCTTATATTTATGCCGGCTCTGCTGCATATTCAGCATACGTCTTAAGAAAATATAATTTCAAAATGTCAGACATTTATTCTGATAGTGCTATAAAGGCTATGAAATGGGCAGAAAAGGAGATAAATAAAACTAAAACAGGATATCCTTACCAAGTAAACGATATACGTAATCTTGCTGCTGCTGAGTTGTTCAGGTTAACAGGAATGAAAAACTGGCATGACCTTTTTATGGAGACAACTGTCTTCAAAGGCAAGGAAACATTGCTTTATAAACACGATAATTATGACCAGAGCGATGCTGCATGGGTATACTATAATACTGATAAAAAAGGTACAGATAAAAATATAAAACAAAAATGCAAAAGTGCAATCATTTATGAAGCTGAAAAACTTATTGAAGCTCAGAGAAAAACAGGTTTTAAATGGGCTCAAAATCCTTGGCGACCCGCTATCGCCGGGACTTTTACGACACCTGATTGTAAAAATATAGTCAGAGCGCATGCAATAACAGGAAAAAGAGATTATCTTCAAGCAATAATCCTCGCAGCTCAAGCAGGCGCTGGTGCAAATCCACTCAATATTTGTTACACTACGGGAATTGGTTATAAAAACCCTAAAAATCCTATGCATGTAGATGCTCGCATAACACACCAATTGCCGCCACCTGGTATCACTGTTTTTGGCCCGTTAGATGTTAATACCATCGGTGGACCTGAAACCTATTCACATAAACTTGTAGGTCAATTCTGCTACCCGAATGTGAAAAGCTGGCCGATTATAGAAAGTTACTTTGATGTCTTCTGGTATCCGGAAATGTGTGAATTTACAGTATTAACATCTATAGCACCAAATGCCTATATTTGGGGTTATCTTGCAGTAAGAAAGTAAAATAGTCTGTATATCAATAAAATATCCGGCAAGTGATGCTCAAAGATTTACACTATTTATTATTTTTTAATATTATTAAATTTGTCTAAGCCACCGTAAAGTAATGACAATACTTTGTTTTTTGGAAAAATGTAAATCGATGCGAGGAGAGGACAAATTAAACCGACAGTAAAGGTTCCTATGACTATAAACTTGCCGGAGACATGCAATTTTTGTAAAAGGAATTCAAAAGGGAATATAAAGAAAAATTGCAATAAATATATCTGTAATGAATAAAAACCAAATTTTTCCAATATTTTTTTAGGCAGGAATTGGGAATAACAAAAACATAGGGATATTATAAAAAATGAGCCGAAAGAAGCGGTAATGAACTTCAAGGCAGGGTATTTAAGGTATACCGATAAAGTATATGATATTAAAAATATAGCAAGATTTGAAAACATTAACCATTGTTTTTTCATTAAAATAAAAAAATTATCTTTTAAAAAAGATATTTGAATACCCATAAAGTAATAAATAAAGTAATTCAGAAACCACCCGATAGCAAATAATTCGCAATCAATTGGAAAAAACTGGAAGAATAGTAAAAAAAGAAAAAGTAGCCACGGGTTTATTTTAGGAATGCTTGGTGTGATTATTCTCATAATTATGATGAGGTAAAGAAACCAAAGAAACAAAGCAGGATTACGAAGTGGATAAATAGTAATGACATAAAAGAAATCCTGCCATAGAAAAGGGCGTTTAACCATGTGAGGTATGAAATATTTAATTAAGCCATAGCTCAGGCTTATAGTAAAATATGGAACAATCAATCTGAATGTACTTCTGCTTATTTGATTGAACCAATCTTTCAATGAGTGGATATCAAGTAACTTTGTTGCAAAAAAACCCGAAAGAAAAAAAAACAAAGGCATATGAAAGGAATATATAATATTAAATATTGCCGGAAACACCTCCTCTAAGGGCGCGCTATGACCTAAAGTTACGAGTAAAATGCCTAACCCCCTGGCTATTTGCATCTCTAAAATATATCTATTGCTCGACATAATGTTTTTACAATATAATAAAAGTAAAGATAAATTGTCAATCAAGGCTTGATTAAAGGAAAAATAAAAGGGTTTACAGGAAAACGGCATAAAAAAATAATTGTTATTACAAGTAAGCCGGTGAATATAGCTGTTTAGAAGCCTGATGGGGAATTGAATATGAAGCTAAAAATTTTATCTCAGAATTTGTTATTAACGATTTTATCGCTGATTGTGTTTTTTTTAATTGCAGAAGCGGCAACGCTATTGTTGTGGGATTATAAGATAGAAAACAGACACGAGGGCGTTGTTATTAAAGAGGGCAACAAAAAGGTTGTGCATGAAGGAATAGAGTATATTACAAATTCTCTTGGTTTGAGAGAGCGCGAACTTGATAAAAGGCCTCGTGCGAAAAAAACAATTCTTGTCCTTGGTGATTCTTTTATTTGGGGAGATGGGATTCCGGTTGAAAGTCTGATTACAACAAAGCTTGAGAAGAAACTTAATGAGCTCGGTAATAATGTCGAGGTTGTTAACGGCGGGGGAGGCGGGGGGAATGCAGAGAGCGAATTTAACTATCTAATCAGATTAACGCCGATATATAATCCATCCGAGGTTATTGTGTTCTTTTTTACAAATGATATTTTAGAGGAAAAAGCAGTGAAAGATGATTCTGCGTCACGGACTGCAACGAACTGGAAGAGTTGGAAACAGAACGTTAAAGAATTTTTAAGAGCACGGTCGCGTTTTTTTGCGTTTTTGTATTATTTATATAAAGACAGACTGGTAAGTTTTGTCGGTGTGCCACAATCTTTGCTTCCCTCTGATTATTTTAATCTTGACGACACAAAACCCGGTTGGAAGAGTTTTAAGGATAATGTTCTTAAAATGAGGGATTTTTGCAAAAACAGAAATATTACTTTTCGCTATGTAATTATTCCTACATTAACCTGTCTTAATGATAAATATCCTTATAAAGAAATGCATGAAAGTATTAAGAAATTTTTTAGTGGCTCCGGCATTGAATATTTTGATTTATTTCCTGTTTTTAGTTCATACAGGCCGTCTAAATTATGGGTTAACCTTGAAAATTCACATTGGAACGATTTAGGGACTAGTTTAGCGGTAGATGCTTTACTGAAATGGAAATCCTTGAATTAAAGTAATTTATTTATGCACATGTCATTTCATACTGAAAATAGCAAAAGATTAATCGCTTTTCTGTTTAATAAATTATTGGAAAGAGGGAGAATGGCGCTCGCCGTTTCCGCTATCCTTATAGGTTGTGGTCTGTTTTATTCATTAATCCTGGGAGATGCTATACGCTTCAGGGATGAAGAGCACTATTTATCAATTGCACAATCTCTTGCCAGTAATTTAGAGTTCTCGGAATTTGGTCAACCAACAGCCTTTCATCCTTTAGGATATCCACTCATGCTCGCAGTTTTTTTAAAACTGGGCGCAAATATCTTTTTCCTGCGAATGTTGAATTTTGTTTTTTTGGCAGCATGTGCTTATCTTCTCTATCTTATTCTTTTGAAGCGTGCAAATCTGCCTTATGGAGCTGCTATTGCACCTTTTTTGATCATTTGCTACCCGGTTTTATTTTATACCGCTGGCACGCTTTATCCACAAATGGTTTCCTCGGCTCTTTTTCTCTTTATTCTATTTCAACTTACTAACCCGGAGCAGCGACATTTTTTTTTGAACGGTACACTTACAGGTTCCCTGATCTTGATTGTTCCCTCTTTCCTTGGCTATGTACCTATCCTTGCAGGATTAACAATTCTTTTTGGAAAGAAGCCATTTACGTCTAAAATAATTATATTCCTTCTGGGTGTTGTCCTGGTTGTCGGGTGTTGGGCTTTACGAAATTATGTTGTATTTAATCGCTTTGTCCTTCTATCTACCAATATGGGGATGACCCTCCTGTTGGGAAATTCGGAAAACGCAGCACCCAATATTGGAATGTCAGCAGATATCAGCAAATATTTTAAAGAAGTAGATAGATATCGCTTAGACGAGGTGGATGCCGATCGTTATTATCGTTCAAAGGCTTTGGAATGGATATCTAACAACCCTGGAAGAACTGTAAGCCTTTATTTTCAGAAATTTTTGAATTATTTTAATTTCTACAACGAACTGGCCACCTCAGAAATGGAAGCTACCTGGAAAAATGTTGTAATGTTTTTTACATATTACCCCCTTCTTTTGCTTATGCTAATTCGCATAGCACTTTTTCAAAAATTCCCATTAACGAAAATAGAATTAACCTTCATTGTAATTTACTTTTTCAGTGCATTTATGAATGCCTTTTTTTTGGCAAGAATCAGGTATCGCCTTTCATTTGACTTTTTAATGATTGGCGTTGCAGCGGCTTTTCTCGGACAGATTCTCAGGGTCTGGATTAGTAGTGGAAAAGAAAAAAACCTGTCATGCGGCGGCAACAATGGAGGAAAATTAAAATGATTCACGGCAAAAGAATAGTGGTTGTTATGCCGGCATACAATGCTGAGCATACCCTTGAGATTACGTACAACGAGATCCCCCCGGGTTTTATTGACGAAGTGATTCTTGTGGATGATGCGAGTTCTGATGATACAACAAAACTGGCCAATAAGCTTGGCATACATACGATAAGGCATCCTCAAAATCGTGGATACGGTGGGAATCAAAAAACATGTTACAAGGAAGCCTTGAAGCGAGGCGCTGATGTAGTGATAATGTTGCACCCGGACTATCAATATACCCCGAAACTATTGGTGGCAATGGCTTCTCTGGTTGCCATAGGGCAGTATGATATTGTACTCGGTTCGCGAATAATAAGCGGCGGAACGCTAAAAGGGGGCATGCCTTATTATAAATATATCTCCAACAGGCTGTTAACGCTTTTTGAAAATATTTTACTCGGCGCTAAGCTGTCCGAATACCACACGGGTTACCGTGCATTTTCTAAGCAAGTTTTATTGGAACTTCCGCTCGAAGAGAATTCCGATGATTTTGTATTCGACAACCAGATGTTAGCGCAAGCATTATTTTTTGGTTTCTCAATCGGAGAGGTTTCGTGTCCTACAAAATATTTTAAAGAAGCTTCATCGATAAATCTGTCAAGAAGCATTGTTTATGGGCTTGGGGTCTTGAGAACATCATTGCAGTTTGTTTTGAATAAACGGGGCATAAGGGAGTATAAAATATTTTCAAGAAATGGCAGAAAGCTGTCTATATCGCTGAATACTTGATGTATACCTTTATGACAATAGTTAAACAACGTACAAAGTTGCAGTTTGTTTTAGAGGCGCTGATCAGTTCAACACTCTTGGCTCTGGCTTTGTGGGGCATTGATTTCTCTGGCCTATGGAAGGCATTACGCAATGCAAATTACCTTTGGTTATTCCCTTCGGCAATGTCTGTTATACTCTTGCTGTTGCTGAAGGCTTGGCGGTGGCAATTATTATATTATCCTGAATATAGATTGTCTTTTGGTTCTGTTTTTACAGCGCTCAGTGCCGGTTTTTTCATTAGCAACATTTTGCCTGCCCGTTTGGGTGAGGTATTGAGGGTGCTTTTGATAGTAAGCGAACAACCCGTTGGTATTGCCCGTACGACCTCAACCATAATCATCGAACACTTATTGGATGTAGCAACGTTAATGGTGTTTCTAATTTTTTTGTTACCGTTTATATCTTTGCCGCCTATGCTGGCAAATGTTTCAAAAACCTTAGGGATACTTGTAATTGCCGGGATAGTAGTAATGATTTTTATCTCCCTTTGGAGGGACAGATTGGTTTTGTGGATGGATAACGCACCAAGCTGTTTGAGTTTTTTAAAAAAACCGGCTATTTATAACTTTATTATACATCTGGTTGATGGATTCACGGTTATGCGTACCCATACAGGGGTGTTAATTATAGGTATTTCATTATTTGGATGGTTATTGGTAGTCGTGACTGCATGGTCTGCAGCCGAGGCATTAAACCTGGATGTGTCAACTTTAGCTATTATGTTCGCAGTAGTTGTAACAACATTAGGCATGATAGTTCCCTCTTCTCCAGGTTATATCGGGGTTTTTCATTATTTAGTTATAATATCGCTCAACCCTTTTGGTGTAACAAAGGACATAGCATTAGCGCTTGCTCTTTTATGGCATGCAGTTAACTATTTAACATTGAGTGCATCAGGATACATAGCTTTATGGATACATGGTACATCTTTAGGACAAATACTTAGAAGATATCGGGATGGTACTATCGTTTAATGGAGTAAATGTTGAGTCAAGCTTAAGGGTTTATTGACAATAAATGTAATCAAAAATATGACACTGGAGGATTATATTAACATCTTAAGATTATGGACAGAGTAATAATAAAAGAAATTAGGCCGGCTACTCTTGAAGAATGGGACAGGATTTGGATCTGCTGTGATTATGGAACGTTTTTTCACTCGAGAGAATGGGCCGAGATATGGAATGAATACACAAACGGTTACAATCGACCCTATCCGCACATTGTAATTTTTTCCGATTCAAAATCGGCCCTGTTACCATTTACGCTGCAGATTAGAAAAAAAACAATTAAAAATTTCTTTCTTTCTGCGGAAGGCCAATTTGGCAACTGGATATCAGAAACAGAACTGACTAAAGATCACGTGGAATGTCTCATTAAATATTTATCAGAGGAGTTCGGCAACTTAGTCTGGCGATGGAATCCCTATGACCCATCTATGGTGCATATAAGTCCCGATTGCCTTTCAATGCTCGGTTGCCTCTATATGGTTGAGGAAGATGAGACGTATGCAGTCAGTCTCACATGTGGTTTTGATGGTGTTTTTGACGGATGTTGCCACGGCCATCAATGCTCATTCCGTAAAGCAACAAAAGAAGGATTATCTTTTGCACTTGCCGAAACCGAAGAAGAGTGGAAAGAATACTATCTTGTATACCTGGATTCCCTCAGGCGTTGGGGTGAGTCAGCCCTTTCCAAAATAGAGTGGGATTTTTTTCATAAGCTGTTCCGCCGTGATTCTCCATACATCAAACTCTGGTTGGCACGAGATGGTTCCCTTGTTATTGCAGGTGCACTATGTTTTTATTCAAAAAAGCATATAGTTTGCTGGCATGCCGCATCTCTTGAAAAATACTTTTCAAAAAGACCGATGAACTTTTTGTTTATGGAAACCATGAGAGATGGATGTGCAAATGGTTACTCATGGTTTGATTTTAATACAAGCGCACACTTGGATGGTGTTAAAACTTTCAAAAAGAGATTTGGTGCAAGTGAATTGAAGTGCAATGTCTTCTACAAGAAGATCAAACCGGTCCAAGGCTACATTACGTTAAAGAACTTTTACAAAAAGATTCTGGGGTAGCCATGACAGGGCACTTCCCGTATTATCCGGCGTTATGAACGGGGAAATTCACAAAAGTGTCGGGTTAAAGTATTAAAAGGATTTGATAAATTTTAACCGTATGTTTTCTTTGGTACAACTGTAGTTTAGAGGTTCTGTGTTCATACTGCCTGGATATAGCAATTGAGGGTTCTTTGCCTCCGATATTTGTAATAGGATTATTATACCGAAGTTGACCATACCTTACTTAAGTACAACTCCATTTTAGAGGTTTTTCGGTAAACCATTATTGATAGTTTACTCTTCTTATGTTATTTCTATCTCATTTTTGAAAAGTAAACTATTATCGGTTATTAGAGGAGAAAATTGACGGTAATACAAAGTTGAGGTATTTTATGAAATTTTTTATTATTTTTGTTTGTTTATCGCAATTTTTTATTATTTCATCAGCATTTGCATATGTAGACCCCGGAACAGGAAGTTACCTTTTACAAATTATAATCGGATTTGTTCTTGCCGGGTTATATGCGCTCAAACATTATTGGGCAAGGCTTTGTAATTGGTGGTTTAAAACGAAGAAATAATAATATTATGAGTATTATTGAAAATATTCCCTCTTCTTTCAGGGATCCGAGTGGTAACCTTTTCTACTATAATGGCACGTTATATCGGAAAATCCACTATAGCTATAAAGAAAATTATGATCATTTAGTGAGTTCAGGTCTTTATGAGGTCCTTTGCAGTAACAAATATTTGATTGAGCATAAAGAAGTTGTACCGGATGAATTGCCGCTAACCGATATATATAAGATAATTAAACCGGACATTATCGAGTTTGTTTCGTATCCGTATGAATGGTGTTTCAGCCAATTAAAACATGCCGCTCTCCTGACGCTAAATATTCAAAAAATAGCGCTTAACTATGGGATGTCTTTAAAGGATTGCAGTGCTTATAACGTTCAATTTAAAAATGGTAAACCAATTTTTATCGATACGTTATCGTTTGAAAAATATGAGGAAGGAAAACCATGGGTTGCATACAGGCAGTTCTGTCAACATTTTTTGGGGCCGCTGTCCCTCATGAGTTTCAAAGACGTAAGATTGGGCCAGCTGTTGCGCATATACATTGACGGCATACCGTTGGACTTGGCAAGCTCCCTTCTTCCATATAGAACTTTGTTAAAAGTTGGAATGCTTATGCATATTCATTTACATGCCCGTAGCCAGAAAAGGTTTGAAAACAAAACAATTCAAAAGGAAAAATATAAAATGAGCCGTTCTTCTTTTGTTGCTCTTGTTGACAATCTGGAATCATCAGTGAATAGATTGAATTGGGAACCAAAGGGAACGGAATGGTCAGATTATTATGAATTTAGTAATTATTCCGGTATTGCCATTAAACATAAAGAGAAGGTGATTGGTGAAATATTTGATAAATTTGATCCGGGTGTTGTTTGGGACCTCGGGGCAAATGATGGATTTTTCAGTCGTTTGATAGCAAACAAGGCTAAAAATGTTGTTTCATTTGACATTGACCCTGCGTGTGTTGAAAAAAATTATCTTAATTGTATTAAAAATGGCGAGACAAGAATACTGCCTATTTTAATGGATTTGACAAACCCGAGTGCATGTATTGGCTGGCAAAACAAAGAAAGGTTTTCTCTTTTTGATCGCGCCAATGCCGACACTGTCATCGCCCTTGCCCTGATTCATCATCTTGCAATTTCAAATAATATACCTTTTGATAGTGTTGCCGATTTTTTTCAAAAAATATGCCGGTTTCTTGTTGTAGAATTTATACCGAAGAGCGATTCTCAAGTAAAGAAGCTGTTGTCTGTAAGGGCTGATGTATTTTCAAATTATTCGCTGACGATGTTTGAAAATGGATTCAAAAACTACTTTGCAGTACTGGAATCCGTTAAAATTGAAGACTCCGGAAGGATATTATTTTTAATGAAACGCATCAGGGATTGAAATGAAAAAAACATTATTAATACACCCTTTTATTATTGTATCCTTGCCGGTTTTACATCTGTATAGCATTAACTACAAAGAATACCCCTTTAGTGTATTTGTGCAGCCACTTTTTATTTTGATTTTTTTAATGGGTATTTTTTTATTTGTTTTAAATATGATCGTAAAAAATTATCATAAAACCGGCGCCATCTTGTCAATATTGTGTTTCTGGTTTTTTTCATATGGATCTGTACGATTATTTTTTGAAAGAATTGATTTTATATTTTATAGACATCGGTTTTTGATCTCTCTTTTTTTGATAACCTTAATAATTGTTATTTTTTTAATTACCAGATTATCAATGGATTTTAAGAAAATTACACAATTTCTAAACCATGTTTCTTTTATTATATTATTTGCTGTTGCTATTAGCTTTTTATTTAACATATATCATGGCAGGGTTGGTTTTGCACATGTTGATAAGATTGTTTTCGAAAATAGAAAGATATCGCAGAATCATGTTGTGCCAAATATTTATTATATTATCCTTGACTCTTATGTTGGAAGCGAAGAGCTGAACGATATTTTATATTACGACAATAGTAGCTTTATTCAATATTTAAGACAGAAAGGATTTTTTGTTGCTTCAAAAAGTTACAGTAACTATTCATGGACTCAGCCTTCTATTGCCTCCCAATTAAATATGGAGTATTTACCTGCAAAATTAGATGCTAACAGTAAAAATTCATATTTAGAGCCAAATTCGAGAAGAATTCAGATGATAACTGAAAACAAAGTAAAAAAATTTCTCATATCAAGGGGTTACAAATATTATGATTTGTCTATTTGGGATCTCAAATATAAAAAAATTGATTTTTATATTGCACTATTACGAATGTCAATATTATCGGTGCCTGGTGTTGAAAATTATTTATCCGGGTTTTTTTTCAGAGAGGACACAAAAAATAAATTGAATTTACTCGGATCGATACCGAGTGGAAAAGGCCCTTTTTTCGTCTATGCTCATATCATGGCCCCGCATCAACCTTTTGTTTTTGACCGGAATGGTGATAGGCCGTCTGTTTTTAAGATCGATGAAGAAGTGCTTTATTTGGATCAGATTACATATATCAACCGGGAAATTAAGAAAATCATAGAAATAATATTTGAAAGAGAGAAAACAAAGCCAATTATAATTTTACAAGGTGACCATGGTGCACCTCGATTTGGCAAAGAAAATAAAGACTATGTTAGGTTAAGGATGAGCATTATTCAGGCCTGCTATTTTCCAAGTGAAGAAAATAAAAATCATTCCGGTTTTATATCACCGGCAAATTTGTTCAGAATTATTTTTAACAGATATTTTGAAACTGATTTTAAGCTTTTACCATACAAAGCTTATTATCAAGATAGTGAAGCAGGTAGGCTTATTGATTTTTATCCAAATTAGAATACATTTTATTGCAGGGTCTCTTACAAAACTCTCATCTTTTCAATGGTGACTTTACCTCATTATGTTAATCTTCTGAAAATTTACTTGCTATTTCAGCCCGGGTGGGCTTCTATGCCCATGTAACAAATTCGATACATTTATTTTAAACTGAAGACAGATGCGCCGGCATGCCGGCAAAAAGGAGATAATTGGACAGGTGCAAAGGATTGTTGCTAAATACTTTTTTCTAAAAGCAGTCTTGATAATATTCTGTTTTGCTGTTGTTTGTGCCATTTTTTTACAAGATTTTAGCGGTTATATTCCGTCATGTGTATTTAACCGTGGACAAGCATTTTACTATTCCGCTTCATCGGTTTGCTTAGCTCTATTTTTATCAATCGGTTTTTTTACTTTTTTCTGCGGCAAAAAAACTCTGTTTATTATAGTTGTATATTTCCTGTTTGTATTTGCAATTGAGATTGCTATTCATGTCTGTGATTATTTCATAGTGAATTCACCAAATATCAGGGTTGGAACTTGTTGGAAATATAAAGATGTGATGCTTTGGCGTCCCAATCAATATAATCTAATGGGATTTAATGAAAAGCACACCTATACAAAAGAAATTTCTGCCGACAAGTTACGCATTCTTTTTCTTGGAGATTCTTACACATTTAGTTCGGGTAGCTCTATAGAAAGATCCTACTGCAAGATCGTTGAAAAATATTTTAATGCCCACAGTAAAAAACAATGCGAGGTTTTTAATGCCGGAGTTCAGGCTTACTCGCCTCATGACTCCTTAAAACTACTTCGGCTTTTGAAGCAGGAAGGGTACAGATATGATGCGGTAGTGTTTTCAATATTTTTACAGAACGATTTTATTGATGAAGTGATTAATACAAAAAGGGTTGTTGTTGGTGGTTTTTATCAACGTTTTCCCGAAAATTGGTTTATTCATTATTTTCATCCTCTCAATACGTTGACCTTTCGTTATATTATTGTGTTAAAAGCTTTAATTTCAGAGACGTTAAACAACAAAGTACCTCTATTACGGACATCTTTATCACCTGTGCAAAATAAAAGTGATAATGATGCAACTTATATAGTGAAGCCTGAGCTTAAAGAGTTACTGGATAAAAACTATCATACTAAGGTAAAACGGAATTTTGAAAACGTCTATAAAGCGATAACAGGAATGGCAAATGAAAGCGGTGTGCCTTTTTATATTGTCATTTTTCCGGATCCGCTATGGAGCGACCGGAGAATCCAAGATTATTTTTTATCTCAAACTCGCTTCGAAAACTATGATTTTATGATTTATTACAATTGGATTAATAAAAATTTACAGCATAATAAAATGCTGGACCTTACAGAAACCTTGAAGAAACACAATGATTGTTATATAAAAAACGATACACATCTTAACGACACAGGAAACAGGATTGCAGGTGAAGCAGTGGCTAACTTTTTACTTGCGAATATTTCTGATTTTTTAAAAAAGTGAATTAAGCAATCAAAAGGATTTTAAGTAAAAATTGCAATTTTTGGGGCAAGGGGAATTCCTGCATGCTGCGATGGTTTTGATGCCCCTGCTAAAGAGCTTTCCAAAGACTGCAAATCAGTATAGAGATGAGTGAGACATGATAATATGTGAAGATTTGTACTATCGGTTTGTATGGACAACGGAAAAGCTGCTTTGTGCTTTTCAATCCCTGACGAAATGACCAGAAAAACACTGTTGAACTCAATATTATTTCTAGTTTCTGTAGCTGTCGGCATGTTGCTCTGCGAAGTCTCTGCCAGACTCCTTTTATTCATAAGAACTCCAAACGGGATGGTATTCGATAAGGAGATTGTGTATACCTACAAGCCCTATACGACCACTGAATCTTTCAAGCTGAACAATGTAGGCGCTGTAGGCGATGATATCCGGATAGATAAGGAGAAGAATGAGATAAGGATATTCCTCTTGGGTGAATCAACCTCATTCAATGAGACGTATGTTGATACGGTAAGAAAGCTGGTTTCGGCGCGATACGGAAATTACAGCGTAAAGGTTGTATCATGGGGAAAACCAAGATATACATCGTACACCAACAAGGTGAACCTTGAAATAAACATTCTGCAGTATAAGCCTGACATCATTGTGCTCTATATGGGAATAAACGATAACCTTTACAATACATTCCCGTGGCTCACCGGGTTGCCTGATATCGGATATTTCAACTGGCACGCCGGCAACGAATCTATCGCAGCGAAGCTGGTCAAATACTTTATTATTGATAAGGAAATTAAATCCAGACCTGATTTTTCTGCAAATGAACTGAGAAGCAAAGATATCTTCCGCTCTAACGTTACTGCGATAATTGAAAAGGCCCGACAGAACAACATCGGTGTTGTTCTTTCAACATTCGCCATATCGTACCCCTCCGATGACCCGCTTATGGTAAAGTTGATAAAAGCCAGAGAGAGGGAAATGGAACACTCATGGGGCAAGACGAACTCGACCGCAATAGGTGTATTGGAACATAACAAGATACTGAGGCAACTCTCCGGGCAATACGGGTTGCCTTTGGCCTTGAATTACGAATTGATACCGAAGAACTCGCAGTACTTTATTGATATGTGCCATTTTACCGGAAAGGGTATAGAATTGCTCGGGGCCAATATGGCTGATATGATCTTAAAAAGCGGATATATTAACTTAACTGCCACTGACTAAAGCCGTTGATGATTTAGTCAATACCGATCTGTTCTCAATGAACCGGTGTGCCAATCTTTGATCCTTCCGACGAGAGCGGGTACCCTCCGGTTGCAAAAACCTTCACTCACCTAATTGCTAAGTTCCAGTTTTTGAATATATTCCACAACAGCAGTTGCAACCCGGTGATTGCCCTTTACTGAATAATGTTTGGTCTTTGCAGTGTAATACTTGTTATAATCATCCTTTAAAAATGTTTCTGCCAAATCGAGGTAGTGGTACTGCTTTTTATTCAAATGATCAATCAGGGGTTGGTATACTTTCTTGTTATATTTAGCCAGCAAATCTACCGAATCAATCCTGGGAAAAATCAAAATAACCGGAGTTTCCCCCTTTTTGAGAGCCGTTTTCACAAACTCATCCACTATATATCGCATAATTTGAATCCCTTCGGAGTCACTTTTATATAAATGATGATATTTTCTTGTTGCTGACTCACTTTCGAAGGAAGGCGATATCTTGTTTTGTATAAAAACCCCCGTATAACGAAAAAAGAACTTCCAATGACGAATCAATGTATAGGTTGCCGGCCATCTTAGTTCATCAGGGGCATCTACTTTTAAATAATAATTATACCAGTAATCCTGTTTTTTGAGCTTATCAATAAAAGCTCTATCCTGCAGGTTGTTTATTTTACTTGTTTCTGTAATAGGAGAGGGTGATAGTTTTATTTTACTATTATCCGAATAAAAGCGAGGCTTTACAGCAAAACCCCCTTTGCTGTAAACCCCCCACCAATTGATCATTATTCTGCCAATGTTTTCATCCATAATTGCTAAAATCGCATACTCTGATTTAATCTCAGAGTCCCGATACTTTAAAAAAGCTTGGTCTGTGCCGTAGCCTCCTACGCCATAATTAAGACATTCCCATCCGCTTTGTTGTTCTATGAAGTATTCCCAGGTTTCATTCTCTTTCGCTTCAGCCCCATATGTATAAGAGTCACCAAAGGCTTTTATTTTATATTTTTCTTTGGGAGGATATTCAGTGTTTTTTCTTGTCCCCAGGCTATCTTTTTCCTCTTTATTAATATCCCATCCCCATACCGGATGAAAATGCTTGTTTTTATATCCTTCAACCATTTTATCATCCGGCAATACATATCCATAAAAAAGGTTATGGCTATGTTGTATTTTAGAAAGCAATACGTAGCATGCGGTATCAGCTAATATCCATATAAAAGCTATACAAATGACAGTAAAGACAAATTTTTTCTTTGTTGAAATATTAGAAGATGAAGTCATATAAGATCAGTTGCAGAAACAGCAAATTGTATAGAAATTTATCCTATCAAAAATAAATAACTAACAAAATGCCATCCATAAAGTATAAAGACAATATCATACAGCAGACTGTAAAACAAATGAAAAGAACTTTTCCCGCTGGAAATGTCTTACCAAAAATGAGAAGAAAAGACTTGCCGGTGGTGTACTGAAAGAAGTGTTTCCAAAAAAAAAGTTTAAATGTTACCAAAATCATAATTTCGGCTTGAAAGTTTAATGCTTAAAGCTAAGAAGTAGGATATAATAAATGGGTGGCGGGAAGAATAGAACAAAAATTAACGGATGACCAAAGAGTATCTTTGAACAGGCGCCTTGGGACTGAATCCTACACTTAAAATTTTTTTCTATTAAAGAAGGCTCATACTTCCGTACATGGCCCGATAGGGGTTTTTATGATTACACAAAATAAAAAACATTTTATATTCGTTAATTTAGCAATTAAAAGTGGTTATTATAGCGTGAACCATGGAATTGCCTTCTTGGTGCCTGTTGTTAAAAGAGAGGATTACAATGTTACCGTTATTAATCTATTTCATCACATCTCTTCAGAAAAATTTAAAAACCAGATATTAAAGCTTAAGCCGTCTATTGTTGGCTTCTCTTCGACAACTGTGCAACTTCGTTATCTAATATACTATGCGAAGGTTTTGCGAGATATCCCGAATCTACTGTTGATTGCAGGTGGTGTTGGGCCAAGCCTACAGCCGGAATTTTTTCTTAAGCAGAGTGGCGTTAACGGTGTTCACATTGGAGAAGGAGAAAAGAACCTCGCAAATCTTTTGCAAAAAATTGATAAAGGTGAAGATATTTTTCAAACAGAAGGCTTTTGCTGGGCGCAAAACAACGGTATTATTAAAAATCCTGTCCCGCCTTTAACTGAAGATTTATCAGCGTTTTCTTTTCCTGATTACAGAACGTTTCCAAGAGAAATTGTTGTTAGAAGTGATGGCCAATTAAAAATGATGTTGAGCCGCGGTTGTCTTTTTAAATGTACTTACTGTTGCAATGAAGCCTTGAGTAAGCTTTATCCATCATCAAAACATTATTTTAGAATACCGTCAGTGGAATATTGCATTTCTCTGCTCAAAAAAATGGTGGAAGATTATCCTGAAGTTAGAAGCATAGATTTCCAGGATGATAATCTGGTTGCAAATCATAAATGGTTTCTTGATTTTGCTGAAGCATACAGAGAAGAGATAAAATTACCATATTGCATACTTGCGAAACCGGAATCTGTTAATGAGAGTATGGTTAGGGTGCTACGTGAAAGCGGATGTTCAAAAGTTAATGTTGGCCTTGAAAGCGGAAGTGAAATTGTCAGAAAAAATATACTTAATAGGCCTATGAGCAACGAGGCATTCATAAAGAAAGCAAAACTTATAAAAGATGGCGGTTTAGAACTTTTCACTTTTAATATCGTTGGTTTTCCTGACGAGACAGTTGAACAAATAAAAGAAACCGCGCAATTAAACAAAATTATCGATGCAGATGATGGTGTTTGTACGTTTTTTTATCCTTTTCCGGAAACTGAGCTTTATAGAAAAGCAAAGGATAAAGGTATCCTGCTTGACGAATCGGAATTGATGAATATTACAAATTATCTGACTATGCCCGGGTTAAAACTGAACAAGGATGTTTTAAAAGTGTGTAAGGATATGCAAAAAGAGTTAAAGAACTTTTTTATTCAACAGCATTGCAAAAGACTGTTTGCTAAATATTCAAAAGGTAAAAAGTCGATATTTAATTGGTTTTATTGGTTAATAGTATATACAACCAGTTGGTTGAAATGGAATGCGAGAAAATTCCCTATAATTTATTTTGCATCGTATTATCTGGCAAAATTGAAATACAGGTCAAAACATATCTTCAATTCCCGGTAATAAATATCTTCGATTTCTCAAATGAATGAAATGGATCCGTATTTCTATAAAATATTAGACATAAGTACGATTATATCGTACCATTATCTCCATACGGTTATTACGTTAGGGTTGGGGTCTAATTGAGCAAACAATACAAATCGATACTTTTTTTAATGTTTTTTTTGTCTGGTTTTTGTGGATTGCTTTACCAAATTGTGTGGCTCAGAAAAGCCTTTGCAATCTTTGGTGTTATTACACCAGTGATATCTGTTGTGATATCGGTGTTTATGATTGGTCTTTTTTTGGGCTCATGGGCAGCGGGTAAGTGGATTAAGGTTTTAACTGAGAAACTTAACGTATCTGCCATATATCTTTATGCATTAGCAGAATTCCTGATTGGTATAGGCGGACTATCTGTTCCTTATTTATTCTCGCTTAGCGATAATTTTCTTCTGCCGATCGGGAATGTTGGGTCGGTTATTTATTTAATCCTGTCGGCTTTTGTAATAGTCGTTGTCTTGCTCCCCTGGTGTATTTTAATGGGAGCGACATATCCATTAATGATGGCGTTCCTGGAGAAGCATTATCATCAGGAAAAAACGAGTTTCAGCTTTTTGTATCTTGCCAACGTGATAGGTGCGATGACGGGTACACTTTTTACAGCGCTCTTTTTAATCGAACTGTTTGGTTTTAGAAATACTTTGTTCATATCAGCTATCATGAATATTACAGTCTCCTTACTCGCTGTTTCATTTGGTTATAGACATTTATGCTCACGGAGAAACAGCACAGTCCAATATGCTGCAGAGGAAAAACAACCCAAATTGACAAACGGTGCAATAATTCCGATGCCTTATATGGTGGGAGCCGTTTTGTTTATTACAGGTTTCAGCTCTATGGGGATGGAAGTTGTGTGGATAAGAGCATTTGCACCCGTGTTAGGGAATTTAGTTTATTCTTTCGCTATATTGCTTTTTACTTATCTTCTTGCGACATGGCTAGGCTCATACATTTATCGCCATCATCAATACGAGAACAGCCTTTGGGGCATTCCTTTTCTTATAGCTATGCTTTCCGTATCAGCATTTCTTCCAATTGTATTTACTGACCCGAGGATCCCGTTCATCGGCAGGATTCCTGTTTTAAGCATTTTCCCATTATGTTTTTTTCTGGGTTACCTAACGCCTAACCTAATCGACAAGTATTCGGAAGGAAATCCTGAAAAAGCCGGAAAAATGTATGCAATTAACATTGCAGGTTGTGTGCTTGGTCCACTCTTTGCCTCATATATGGTTTTGCCGTTTTTTGGTTCCAGGATTTCAATTTTTATTTTTGCGCTCCCGTTCCTTTGGCTCTTAATAAAATATTGGAAACTGTTAATGTTAACAATGAAAAACCGTGTTGTTCTTGCCTCCACTATTTTTGTACTCCTTTTTGTTTCTTTGTTTGTCAGCATCTGCTTTGAGGAGGGTTACAAGAAAATAAAAGGTGCGGTGGTACGCCATGATTACACGGCAACGGTAATATCGTTTGGTGATGGTCAAGGAAAAGAGTTATTAGTCAATGGAAAAGGGCAAACCGGCTTGACCCCGATCACTAAAGACATGGCCCATATGCCGCTTGTACTCCTGAAGCATAATCCACAATCTGCTCTGACAATATGTTTTGGGATGGGGACGACTTTTCGTTCTCTTGCCAGTTGGGATATTGACGTGACAGCTGTGGAGTTGGTGCCAAGCGTGAAGGATGCCTTTGGATATTATCATCTTGATGCAGATCGTATTCTTGCCAAGCCCAATGTACGAATCGTTGTTGATGATGGAAGGCGTTTTTTAAGGCGTACTGATAAAAAATTTGACGTAATAACGATCGACCCCCCACCGCCAATAGTAACTGCTGCATCAAGCCTGCTTTACTCCGAAGAATTCTATTCTTTAATTAAATCAAAACTTAAACCGGGCGGTATTGTTCAACAGTGGCTCCTAAGATGTGAGGCTGATACTTTGTCGGCTGTTACAACATCTCTTACGCGTTCATTTCCATATGTACGTATGTTCGGGTCGATTGCAGGAGAAGAATACGGTCATCATTATATAGCTTCTATGAGCCCTATTCAGGTACCTACAGCTATAGAAGCTATATCGAGAATGCCGAAAGCAGCCAGAAATGACCGCCTTGAATGGTATCCGGCAGAGACATTGATAGAAATCTGGAGCAAATTGTTAAAACAGGAGGTTTTGCCTGCCAAGCATCAGTTAAATCCTGATATTTCCATTACCGATGACAGGCCTTATAATGAATACTGCCTGCTTCGCCTGATAATGACTAAGGATATTAATTTCTTCTTTAATAATATTCGAAAATTACAAAGTAAAAAATCACCTGTTTTGTGAACCAGACCACCTCACACCACGAAAATAGGCATGCGAAGATGCTGATGTTATAGACAATGTTTTTATACATTGCCATGCCGGGTGATGGCCAATCGGTAAAATATGATGGCAAATTATCGGGGGAATGGTATGATTAAGTGTTGGCTCGGGATTGAGGATTAATTGAGTAACCAAAAGGATTTTAAAATGAAAATTGCAATTCTTGGGGCGAGGGGGATACCTGCAAATTACGGTGGTTTTGATACGCTCGCCGAAGAACTCTCCGTAAGACTCACAAATCAGTATGGTATTAATGTTACCGTATATTGCCGTAAAAATTACTATAAAGACAGACAAAAATTTTGTTCAAATGTCAGATGTTTTTATATTCCTGTCTGGCGGGTTAAGGGTTTGGAAAGTCTACTGCATACGTTTCTTTCTGCCCTTCATGCAATAACAAAGCGGTTCAATGTCCTGTTCATAGTTGATCCAGCCAACGCACCTATAGGTATCTTTCTTAAATTGTCGGGGCAGAAGGTTGTAATACATACGGATGGTCTCGGGTGGAAGCGTCGCAAATGGGGTAACCTCTCAAGACGATACTATAAATGGGTTGAGTTTCTTTGTGCTAAATATATTAAAACAATCATTACCGACAATCCTGTGATGAAGGAATATTATTTAAATAATTACGGTAGAGATTCAGTCTGTATACCTTATGGGGCATCGAATTCTTATGGTTTTGATGATGCTGCTCTGCAGGAATTTAAAATATTGAAAAAATCTTATTTTCTTGTTGTGGCAAGATTGGAGCAGGAAAACAATACGGATTTGATAATCCGGGAATATGTTTTATCAGGTGTTGATATACCGCTTGTTGTCGTCGGTGATGCTCCGTATGACAAAGCTTATATGGAAAAACTGCTCGGAATTGCCAATGAAAAAGTATTGTTTATGGGCAGAGTTGATAACCAGGCAAAGCTCAATACGCTCTATAGTGAAGCATACCTTTATATTCATGGACACGAGGTTGGAGGAACAAACCCGGCCCTGCTCAGGGCAATGGGTTTGGGTATTGCACCTCTTGTTATCAATGTTCCCTTTAATGTATCAGTTATCGGGGATTGTGGTTTTATCTTTAATTCCACAGACGGTAATCTTTCCTCTATTTTAAAAGAACTTGCCGAGCACCATGAGATTGTCGAGCATAAAGGCAATCTTGCAAAAAAAAGGGCAGATGCGGACTTTACATGGGAATCGGTGGTTGCCCAATATAAAAATTACTTTGATAAGATTTCTTGTTAGTTTTTGTGTAAATCGAGTATATTGGTTCGACTTCGGGCTATTAACCATAAAATAGGTGCGTTAGTGTTGATAGTTTGTTTTACTTGTGTTATTCGTATTGATGCAGAAAGGCAGGCTTCTACCGGCTAAAGAGTACAAGAAAAGAAAGCAGATTCAAGAGTAGATTATGTATATTTTAGGGATTTCGGCTTATTATCATGATTCGGCGGCGGTTATTTTGAAGGACGATGAGATCCTTGCTGCTGCCCAGGAAGAACGTTTTACAAGGAAAAAACATGACCCCTCTTTTCCTTCCAATGCAATGCGATACTGTCTTACGCATGAGGGAATTGCTGTTGATGAACTCGATGCGGTTGTGTTTTACGATAAACCTCTCCTGAAATTTGAGCGTTTGCTGGAAACATACTATGCCTTTGCGCCAAGGGGTTTAAAATCCTTTATTTCAGCGATACCGGTATGGATTAAAGAAAAGGTGATGCTGAGAAAGCTTATTATTGATGAACTTTCATCTATGGGTAATTTTGACCGGAACAAGATTAAGCTGCTTTTCCCGGAACATCACCTGTCTCATGCCGGAAGTGCATTTTTCCCTTCCCCTTTTGATGAATCGGCAATTTTAACGATTGATGGTGTAGGGGAATGGGCGACCGCCTCAATCTGCCACGGGAAAGGAAACAGGATAAAAATCCTTAAAGAACTGAAATTCCCACACTCAGTTGGTCTTTTGTATACTGCATTTACCTATTATCTTGGGTTTAAAGTTAATTCCGGCGAGTATAAGCTTATGGGCCTTGCCCCTTATGGTGACCCTGAATCTGAGCGGGTTGAACATTATATAAAAACTATAAAGGATCACCTTGTTGACATAAGCGATGACGGCTCAATCTGGCTCAACCAGGATTACTTTGATTATGCAACGGGCTTGAGGATGGTCAATGACGAGAAATGGAATGATTTATTCGGGTTCCCTCTCAGGAAACCGGAAGGTGAGCTTTTGGCTGAGCATTGTGACCTGGCGCTTGCCATTCAAAGGGTGACGGAAGAAACAGTGTTAAAAATGGCTGCTGAGGCGAAAAGGCTCACGGGATCCAAACATCTTTGCCTTGCCGGTGGTGTTGCCCTGAATTGTGTTTCAAATGGAAAATTGCTGAAAAAAGGCCTTTTCGACGATATATGGATCCAGCCTGCCGCAGGTGATGCAGGCGGAGCCCTTGGCGCAGCTTATTGCACATACTATATTTATTTTAACAAACCCCGCGTGGCAGACGGCATAACTGATAAGATGAAGGGTTCATTTTTAGGTCCACAGTTTTCTGACCTCGATGTACGGTTGATAGAAAAAAGATATAAGGGTGTTTCAACATATTTCAACGATATTGATTCATTATGCCTTAGGGTTGCAGAGCTATTAGATGAAGGGAAGGTTATAGGCTGGTTTCAGGGGAAAATGGAGTGGGGTCCCAGGGCGCTGGGGAACAGAAGCATTATCTCGGATGCTAGGAAACCTGACATACAAAAAAAGCTCAATTTGAAGATAAAGTTCAGGGAAGGCTTCAGGCCTTTTGCTCCCTCTGTTCTTATCGAAGATGTAGATGAATACTTCGATTTTAAGAAGCCATCGCCCTATATGCTTCTCATAGCCGATGTGAAACCGGAGAGGAGAAAGCCCCTTCCGGATGGCTACCATTCCTTGCCTTGGAGAGATAAACTTTACTTTCTGCGTTCGGACCTCCCGGCTATTACCCACATCGATTATTCTGCAAGGCTCCAGACGGTTCACAGGGGTACGAATCCTTACTACTGGCAGTTAATTGAAAAGTTTAAGGAGAAAACAGGCTACGGGGTGATTGTCAACACAAGCTTTAATGTTCGCGGAGAGCCCATTGTATGTAATCCTGAGGATGCATACAGGTGCTTTATGCGGACCGAGATGGATTTTCTTGTCATGGGTAATTTCATTTTTGATAAAGTGAAACAACCGGAGTGGCCTGAGAAGGTTGAGGCGAAAGATTTACATGGGATCGATTAAATATGTACAGTGCGCTGTGTTTTTGTTGCTGCAAAAGCGGCAAATGATATAATAGGTAATAGTTACAAGAAGTAACCGGAGGTATTGATGTCATTTTTGAAAGATCTGTGGAACTTTTTAAGAGAAAGAAAAAAATGGTGGCTATTGCCCATCATCATTCTATTGCTCTTATTCAGCTTGCTTATCATTTTTAGCGGTTCCGCAATTGCACCATTTATTTATACGCTATTTTAGGAATGGTAGCTGTGGGGATAAGGAGTTTTTGAATGCTCGTGCTTAAAGAAAAGAGCCCTGACCAAACCGCATTGGAAACAATGGCTGTCTTGGCCTTTGTTTCTATTGCTGTTGGTCTGTTTTTTAAACTCAACGCGTTGCTTTACATCGCTTTATGCCTTCTCTTTATCGGAATTTTTCTTAAGGGCCTTTCAATTCGTATTGCCGGTGCATGGCTCAAATTTTCAACAGTTCTCGGCGGCATAAGCACACGGCTGGTGCTCACGGTAATATATTTTGTGTTTTTGACGCCCATCGCTTTTTTATACCGGGTATTTCACGGGGATTTTATCTCCCTTAAACGTCAGGGTGTTGCAGGGTCAACATACTGGAGTGAAAGGAACTATGATTATATCTCAAAGGATTTTGAAAACCCTTGGTAAAACGCAGACGGTTTTTCATCGAAAAATGTCTTGGTTAATATGCGCTTATTTTGTACAAACTCAAGGAAGTTAACATGATAAGGGAAAGAGAACGATACTACCTGCCAATATTTTTTTTCTTGGATGTCATATCTACATTTCTTTCTTATGGTTTAAGCATCTACTTTTATTTAAGAATCATTGTTTTATTCGATGCGGGACTGACAGGTTTAAAGATTCCGGTATCACCATTTCTTTATTGGGATCATACATTAAGCGTTATTCCTATTCTGGTGAGTATATTTATTTTCTTTCTTCAATTTACTTACAGGAAAGAGTATCTTCAAAGAAATAAAACCGTTGATTTTATTCTCCTGACAATTTTTCCTTGCTTAGTTGCTTTTACGATTTTTGTTGTTTTATTATTTATTAACCCGTTGTTCGGGGTGAATTTTTGGTTCATAATTACTTTCGTTGTTTTTCTTTGGGTTTTTCTTTCAATAAACAGAATTGTAATACTATCTCTTATCAGTTTTTTACAAAGCAGGGGCAATTTTGTAAGGTATATGCTTATCATTGGAACAAATAAACAGGCTGTACAAATAGCAAATCTTTTCGATACTCATCCCGGGTGGGGTATAAGGGTTGTGGGCTTGCTGACATATAATGCTAATGAGATTGGAAAAAATATTTTTAATTATGATGTATTGGGTTTGGCGGATGATTTGATGTTTGTGCTTGAAAAAAATGTTGTAGATTTTGTTTTTCTGGCACAGGAATCCGACAGGGTTACACAACTCCAGAATATCTCGCTAAGATGCAGGACGGTCGGGATTGATTTTATCATGAATACCTCAATACTGCTTCAAAAGATGAGCAAAATATCAGTGGAATATGTAGAAGGCGCCTCATTTATTATTTTTAAACCTCTCTGGCACAGCCATGAAAGTCTTTTTATTAAACGCCTTATTGATATTATTCTCTCCGGTATCCTTATTGTTTTCTGTTTGCCCTTATGGATTATTATTACTTTTCTTATTAAAAGGGATTCGCCTGGGCCGGTATTTTATATACAGGAAAGAGTCGGCAAAAACGGTAGACTTTTCCCCATGTATAAATTCCGCTCCATGGTTGTGGGCGCCGATAAAATGCAGGTTCACCTGACACACCTTAATGAGATGGATGGCCCTGTTTTTAAAATTAAGGACGATCCAAGGCTTACGCGTGTTGGCAAATTTTTGAGGAGAACAAGCCTGGATGAACTTCCGCAGTTGTTCAATGTTTTTATTGGTAATATGAGCCTTGTAGGGCCAAGACCGCCAATTTTGAAAGAGGTTCTCCAGTATCGTCCGTGGCAGAGAAAGAGGCTATCTATTACGCCTGGAGTTACGTGCCTCTGGCAGGTTACCGGAAGAAACGAGATTAAGTTTGATGAGTGGATGAAGCTTGATATGCAATACATAGATAATTGGTCTTTATTACTGGATATTAAAATTCTTTTTATGACGATTAAGGCCGTAATTTCAAAAAGAGGAGCACTATAATGAGTTTTTTTAAACGTATTTTTAGCCTTGGGAAAGACGAAATATATGAAGAGGCGATGAGGCTTTTCAATCAGCATAATTACAGGGAGGCAATTGAAAAATTCGAGGAGATATTAAAAAAGAAAACCTCTTCAAAAAGCCTTCACCATAATCTGTCACGGGTTTACATCAGCCAATCCCATCGAAATATCGGGATAATTTTATTTACGATGGGTAATTATTCCGGAGCGCTCCAGGAGTTTAATATGGCTCTGGAGTATAATCCGGATTTCCATGAACTGAATTATTTTATTGGCGTATGTAAAAATAATCTTGGTGAATTCGATGGTGCAATTGAAAATTTTAATGCCGTGCTTGATTCCGATCCGTCTAATCTGCCTGCCAGATTAAAACTTGGCATAGCGCTTCATAACTACAAGATGTGGGAAAAGGCAATTAATCTTTATAAAAATATTCTTCTGACAAATCCGAACTATGCAGATATACATTATAATTTGGGACTTGCATATTTAGGGCAGGGGAAGGTCAATGAAGCCATTGCAGCTTTTGAAGGTGCATTAAGGATTAATACTGACTATTTACAGGCCAGGGTAAAAATTGCAATTGCGCAGATATATCTCGGCAATTTCGATAAAGCCCTTGAAATCCTTATACCTCTTGTTGAAAAATATCCGAACTATGCGGATATTCATTATTATATGGGTGTGGTACACGCTGTTAAGAATGAGTTTAAAGATGCTATTGAGAGCTTTAAACGTGCATTGGAGATTCACCCTGCATACAAAGATGCAAAAGTGAAGATGGGCGCCCTTTACTGTTATTTCGAAAAGTTCGATGAAGGGATTAAGGAGCTTGAAGATGTAAGCAGGATTGACCCCGGCGACGAAGACATAACGATGATAACAAATGCAATTAAAAATGCGCTTGCCACATCTTCTTACTCCGGTGAAACATTCAGGGAAATCTTCAATAAGGTATTTTTCAAGGATAAACAGATTACAAAGGCAATACCCGAATTCAACAAATGTCTGGAAATAAGCCCTGATATATCTGAAATGATCTCTGTCATTATGGGTATTGCAGAAGAGGACCGATCGCTCTGTGAGATGTTGATACCATATGTAAAAGACCATGTTGCTGAAAATGCTGATTATCCCGATTTACACAATAGCCTCGGGACACTGTATATGAAAATAAAACGTTTAGAAGAAGCGGAGGTCTCCTTCAGAACAGCGGTTGAATTGAATCCACAATTCCTGAAGGCTCGCCTTAATCTGTTCCATACCTTGAAGTTATTGAAAAAATATGAAGATGCGATTAATGAAGGTGAATATATCCTTGCCCATAACGTGACTTATCCTGATTTTCATTGCGTTATGGCAGAGATATATGAAGGAATGGCTGACCATGACAAGGCATTGAAAAGCGTATTTAGATCACTCGAGATGAACCGGAACTATGCAAGGGCTAATTTTCTTGCCGGGGTTATCTATGGTAAAATTGGTGAGAAAGACAGAGCGATTGAGTATTATAATAAATGTCTTGAATCAAAGCCTACCGAAGATTTGTCTGTGATGACGAAAGAAGAGTTGCAAAAATTGGAAGCCGAATAAGTAAATCAATATAAAATGATTGAATAAAAAAAGGGGAGTATTTATCGCTCCCCTTTTTTTATTTTCATTTGAGTGAGTTATTTGTTAAGCTTGCTTTTGAACTTTTCAATCATTTTGGGGACTATCTGTTTGTAATCGCCAACAATGCCATATGATGCATTCTTGAATATCGGTGCATCAGGATCTTTGTTGATTGCCACGATACAATCAGAGGTTCTCATTCCGGCGAGATGCTGAATTGCCCCTGAGATGCCGCATGCGATATAGATTTTTGGTTTTACTGTTTTGCCTGTCTGGCCTACCTGGTGTTCGTAAGGGATCCATCCTGAGTCAACTGCTGCACGGGAGGCGCCCACTGCTGCGCCCAATACATCAGCCATTTCTTTCAGCAATTTAAAACCTTCATCATTGCCAACACCTCTTCCGCCGGATACTATGATGTCGGCTTCTACGAGATTGACCGTTACTTCTGATTTAATGAACTCAATCACTTTGGTATTTAATTCGCTTTCTGCAACAGAGAAAGATTCTTTAACAATTTCGCCCTGTTTTGAAGCATCTTTCTCGGGCATCGCAAATGCCTTTGGCCTTACTGTTGTGATCTGCGGTTTTGCCTTTTCATTTACAACTGTTACAGTGTAATTTCCACCAAAAGCAGCCCTTGTAAGTTTTATTTGACCGCCGTCTACCTTAATGCCGATGCTGTCGGTACAAAGACCGAATCCGAGTATTGCGGCGGTTGCTGCCGATACATCAGTTCCCTGGCTTGTTGCCCTGAAAAGTGCAACCTCCGGTTTATATTTATCGAGCAAGAAACTCGCTGCCTTTGCATAGGCTTCGCCACGAAAGCCTTTGAACACGGCATCCTCAACGGTATATACTTTTGAGGCCCCGTAAGAGAACGCATCTTTTGCAATATTTTCAACATTTTCTCCGATAACAAATGCACACACGTTGGAGCCGAGATTGTCCGCGAGTTCTTTGCCGATGCCTAACAGCTCAAATGACATTGGTGCTGCATTTCCGTCTTTATGTTCTATATATACCCATACATCGTTAGCCATTGTTTTCCCTCCTCCCGGTTATTTTATAACTTTCAAATCGATAAGTTTATCTGTCACGATATTGGCAATATCTTCAATTTCACCTTTTAATATCTCACCAGCTCCCCTTGGAGGCGGTACGGCAATTTCGACTACCTTTGTAGAAGTACCTTCATAACCGACTTTGGATTTATCAATGCCTAAATCATCTGCGTTCCAGGCAGGGATTTCAATTTTTGCTGCCTTTCTGATACCCATCAAATTGGGAAGCCGTGGTTCGTTAATTCCCTTTATAACTGAAACAACGGCAGGCAGTTTTGCTTCAACGACTTCAGTGCCGCCTTCTATTGCCCTTTCTACAACAATCTTTTTGCTTGCTGCATCAATCTGCCGGACTTTCGATACATAGGTGAGCGGACTGAAACCGAGGATTGCAGCAAGTTCAGCGCCGACCACACCGGTGTTGCCATCAGTAGACTGTTTTCCGCAGAATACAACATCCACATCGCCGATCTTTTTAATTGCAGAAGCCAGGATATATGCAGTTGCATATGTATCTGAACCTGCGAAGGCGTCATCGGAAAGGCGGTGTACCTCGTTAGCTGTAAGTGCAAGGGCATTTCTCAGGACATCGCTTGCCTTTTCCGGACCCATGGAAATAGCAATGATGTCTCCGTCATAATTTTCTCTCGTAAGAAGTGCTTCCTCAAGAGCAAATTCGTCGAAGGGATTTGTTATCGGATCCATGCCATCCCTTTTTAGAGTTCCTTTGGGTATGTCCCATTTGATTTCTGCTTCTGTATCAGGAACCTGTTTTATGCATGTCACTATCTTCACAGTATCCTCCTTTTATTTTTTTATTCACCCTTAAAGGTGGGTTTTCTTTTTTCAACAAATGCAGTCATGCCTTCTTTTTGATCTTTTGTGGCAAAACATAGACCAAAATCTTTTGCCTCTACCGTGAGTGCCTCATTCATGCCAAGATAAAGGCTTTTATTGACACATTCCTTGGCAAGTCTTACAGAGAAAGGACCATTTGCCTTTATGCTTTCGGCAAGGGCCATGACTTCTTTCATCAGCTCTGCATGAGGGAATATTTTGTTGATAAATCCCATTTCATATGCTTCCTGTGCTGTTATGGTTTTCCCTGTGAAAATCATCTCTTTTGCTTTTGCTAAACCAACAAGTTTAGCTGCCCTTTGCGTACCGCCGAAACCGGGGTGTATACCCAGTGTGGTTTCAGGAAAACCCACTCTGGCCTTATCGGAAGCATAGATGAAATCACATGCAACAGCAATTTCAAACCCTCCACCGAGTGCATATCCGTTCACTGCAGCAATAACAGGTTTACTCATATTTTCAATGGCTGAAAGGGCTTCGTGACCCCTATGGGAAAATTGCATGCCCTCCAAAGCGGTCATGTCTTTCATTTCAATGATATCTGCTCCGGCAACAAAAGCCTTGTCGCCTTCACCAGTGATAATTACAACCCAAACGTCCTTGTTAATATTAAGCGCTTCGGCTGCGTGCCTTATCTCGCCAAGGGTTTCAGAGTTAAGGGCATTGAGGGCTTTTGGCCTGTTTATCTTAACAATTGCAATTTTATCTTTTATTTCAATTATTAAGTTTTTATAATCCATTTTTATGCCTCACATTCGATAACTGCTGCCAATCCCATACCGCCGCCGATACACATGGAGATGAGACCATATTTCAGACCGAGTCTTTTCATCTGGTAGAGGGCGGTTGTGACAAGCCTTGCACCTGTGCACCCGATTGGATGGCCGAGTGATATGCCGCCACCGAATACATTGCATTTGTCCATATTGACCTTCAACTCTCTTATGCAGGCGATTGACTGCGAAGAAAAGGCTTCGTTGAGCTCGATCAGATCTATCTGATCGAGGGTCAAATTTGCCTTCTTGAGTGCCTTCCTGATAGCAGGAATTGGTCCAAGACCCATGTATGCAGGATCGACACCGCCGTTAGCCCATGATAACATTCTGCCCATTGGTTTGATACCGAGCTCTTTTGCTTTATCCCTTGACATCAATACTGCTGCTGCGGCTGCATCATTGAGACCGGAGGCATTTCCTGCGGTAACGGTTCCGGTTTTTATAAAAGCTGGCGCGAGTTTTCCCATTTTTTCCAGGGTTGTGTCCATCGGTCTCTCGTCAGTGTCGAAGATGATGGGGTCTCCTTTTCTCTGTGGAATGATAACCGGGACAATTTCGTCTTTAAATAGACCTTCTTTTATGGCCTTTCTTGCCCTCTGGTGGCTCAAAAGACCGAATTCATCCTGTTCAAGCCTTGAGATACCGTATTTTGCAGCAATATTTTCCGCAGTCAAACCCATATGGTATCCATAGAAAATTTCCCATACACCGTCTAGAACCATAAGGTCAACGGCTTTTGTATCGAACATTCTTGCGCCCCACCTTAATGAAGGCATTGCAAAAGGCGTCATACTCATGTTTTCCATACCGCCTGCAACGACAACGTCATTGTCGCCAACGGCAATAGACTGTATACCATTAATAATAGCCCTTAAACCGGAAGAGCATACTTTGTTGATTGTGTAGGCGGCCGTTTCCTTTGGCACACCGCCGTTGATGCTTGCCTGCCTGCCCGAGTTCTGGCCAAGACCTCCCTGTAAAACATTACCCATGACAACTTCGTCAATGACAACATCCTTCAGGCTGCTGTCGTAGTCATAATATTTTGCTTCGAGTTCCGTATCGGTTTTTCCACCGAAAATATCTGGTGCAACATCCTTGTCTTTGTTCTTTGATGGCCTGATTCCCGCCCTTTTTATCGCTTCTTTGATTGCGATTCCGCCGAGCTGAACGACAGGTACGTCCTTAAGGGATTGACCAAACTGACCTATAGCTGTTCTTGCACATGATACGATAACTACATCTCTCATAATTCGCTCCTTTCTATTCATTTGAAAAAAAATTCACAATCTTTTATCTCAATTGCAAAGGTTTGTCAACCATTTTTAATATCATAGACATAGAGGGATAAAACGTCTTTTTATGCTACAAAAAAACCTTCGCGTTGACAAAATGCCGATACATTCTTCCGGCTTCAGCCTGAGAGTTTATCTTTCACATTGGGCTTTAAAGGGTAAGAAAAATCCTGATTTCCAAGCACCAATTTCTAAACAATTACAAATGTTCAAAATTCAAATTGAAAAAAAGTTTGGAATTTAGATATTTTGCAAACATATTATTTCAATTAAAAAGTTTTGGAAAAGTTTAACTATAAGAATTGACAAGGAAAAGCTAAAATGTTAAGAATATCTCTCAATTTAATAATCTTATTGGAGTTTTGCTTTGAGTGGAACGGCACAGGATAACAGAAAGAGTGAAAGTATAGACTTGGATGTTTTAAGGCATAGTACGTCTCACCTTATGGCTCAGGCGGTGAAGGAACTTTTTCCTGAGGCTAAGGTAGCTATAGGGCCATCGATAGAAAATGGATTTTACTATGATTTCGATTACCCTCTCGGCTTTTTGGAAGAAGACCTTTTAAAAATTGAAGAGCGAATGAAGGAAATTGTTCAGAGGGATATACCGATCGAAAGAAAAATAATCAGCAAAAATGATGCCCTTGAAATGTTCAAAAATTCTGATGAACCATATAAGGTGGATCTCATCAAAGCGATAGCTGACGATGAAGTGAGCCTGTATACACAGGGTGGTTTTACAGATCTGTGCAGGGGCCCTCATCTTTCGTCCACAGGTAAAATAAGGGCATTTAAACTATTAAACCTGGCGGGCGCATACTGGAGAGGCGATGAAAAAAATAAAATGCTCACAAGGATTTATGGGACAGCCTTTTCAGATGAAAAATCACTGAACGAACACCTTCAGTTTCTTGAAGAAGTAAAGAAGCGCGACCATAGAAGGCTTGGTAAAGAGCTCGACCTTTTCAGCATTTCTGATGAGGTTGGCGCGGGACTTGTTATATACCACCCGAAGGGAGCGCTTTTAAGGTACTTACTTGAAGATTTTGAGCGGAAAGAACACTTGAAGAGAGGTTATCAATTTGTGGTAGGGCCTCATATCCTGAAGCTCGAAATGTGGAAAAAATCGGGACATTTCGATAACTACAGGGATAATATGTATTTCACAAAGATTGATGACGTTGACTATGGTATAAAACCGATGAACTGTCTTTCCCATATCATGGTATACAAATCAGCCATAAGGAGTTACAGGGACTTGCCCCTCAGATATTTTGAGCTCGGGACTGTAGCCCGGCATGAAAAATCCGGTGTTCTCCATGGCCTGATGAGGGTGAGGGAATTTACCCAGGATGACGCGCATATATTTTTGAGACAGGACCAATTACATCAGGAGATTTTAAATATCATCAATTTTGTGCGCGATACGATGAAAATTTTTAATTTTGAATATGAAATGGAAATAAGCACAAGACCTGAAAAATTCATTGGTACTATCGAAGATTGGGATAAAGCGGAAAACATCCTCAAAGAGGTCTTGACCGGTGAAAAAATCCCCTTTGACATAAACGAAGGTGATGGTGCCTTCTATGGCCCAAAAATAGATATTAAGCTTAAAGACGCCATAGGGAGAAAGTGGCAGTGCGCAACAATTCAATGTGATTTTGCACTCCCTGAGAGGTTTGACCTGCATTATATTGACAGCGATGGGAAGAGAAAAAGGCCTGTAATGCTTCACAGGGTAATCCTCGGTGCACTTGAAAGATTCATGGGTGTTCTGATAGAACATTACGGCGGAAAGTTCCCGGTCTGGTTATCGCCTGTTCAGGTAATCATCATGAATATTACTGACGAGCAGGAGGTATATGTAAAGTCGATTTATCAAAATATGATTGATGAGGGAATAAGGGCAGAACTTGATACAAGGAACGAAAAGCTGAGCCTGAAGATCCGTGAAGGGGTAATGAAGAAAGTTCCTTATATGGTCATTACGGGCAAAAAAGAGATGAATGCAAACCTGATCACAGTAAGGATGAGAGATGGCGTAGAATTAAAAGATATCCGGTTAAAGGATTTTGTCGATAGAATAAGAGAGGAAAATACTTTCAGGAGGTGAGTTTTATAGGAAAGGATGCCAAGGATTCAATTAATATTAACGAGAAAGTAAAGTCAAGAGAGGTCAGACTGATTGATGATGAAGGGAAACAGTTTGGTATCATACCCACTTTTGATGCGTTGAAACTTGCGAGGGAGCGAGGTTTGGACCTTGTTGAGGTCTCTCCAAAAACAATTCCCCCTGTTTGCAAGATAATGGATTATGGTAAATATAAATATCAGATTGCAAAGAAGGCGCAGGAGGCAAAGAAAAAGCAGACCGTAATACAGCTTAAAGAGATGAAGCTGGGTCTGAAAATTGAAGAGCATGACCTTACATTCAAGATAAAACATATTAGGGGTTTTCTTGAAGAAGGATGTAAGGTAAAGATTATTATAATGTTTAAGGGCAGGGAAGTACTCCATGTTAATATGGGCGAAAAACTTGCACAAAAGATGATAGAAGCGATTAAAGATGTTGGCGAACTGGAACAGAAACCAAAATTTGATGGCAGGAATATCGTAATGGTATTTGCTCCACTGTAAAGGAGGCTTATATGCCTAAAATAAAGACACAGAGAGGATTAGCAAAACGAGTTAAGGTGACCGGGACCGGCAAGATAAAAAGGTCCAAAGCGTATCACAGCCACCTCCTCTCTTCAAAAACACCAAAGATGAAGAGAAGATTGTCAAAGTCTGACACCATCAATCCGTCTGATGTGAAAAGAATAAAGAGTTTAATACCTTATTTATAAAGAAAGAGGTGCAATAACATGCCAAGGGCAAAAAGAGGATTTAAAGCAAGAAGAAGAAGGAAAAAAATATTAAAGCTTGCAAAAGGTATGTATGCAAGCAGGCGCACAACATATAGCGTAGCAAAACGGGCGGTATTTAAAGCTTTATCCTATTCTTACAGGGATAGGAGACAGAGAAAGAGAGATTTCAGGACATTATGGATAGCAAGAATTAATGCTGCCTGCAGGGTTTACGGAATACCTTACAGCAGATTTATAAACGGGTTGAAGGCTGCCAACATAAATCTAAATCGTAAATCTCTTGCAGATATGGCTGTCAATGATCCTGCCGGATTTGAGAATGTAATAGTTAAAGTAAAAGAAGTGATGGTCCACTAAAAAATTCTCCAAATCTATTCTATTGTAATGTATGGGTGACGCTTGGACATAAACGCCTTAAAAAGCAAGATTGAACAAGAAATTTCTTCTGTAAAAAATTTTGAGGATTTAGAAAAGGCAAGAACCTTCCTTCTTGGGAGAAAGGGAATCTTTTCTGAATATATTGATCGAATAAAAACCCTTGGTAAAGAAGAAAGGAAAATATTCGGCAGAGAGCTCAATTTATTAAAAGAAGAAACTGAGGAAAGGCTAAGAGCGCTCAAGCAGTTTTATGAGGATGAAGAGAGAAATCGAAAGGAGCGGGCTACCTGGATTGATATTTCCATGCCGGGCAAAACCCCTTTAACGGGAAAAAAACATCCCATTACACAAACACTGGAAGAAATCATCAGGGTGTTTTCATCACTTGGGTTCTCTGTTGCCGAAGGTCCTGACATAGAATCGGATTACTATAATTTTGAAGCCCTTAACATTCCGGGTGATCATCCGGCAAGAGATATGCAGGATACATTTTACATCAAAAATGGTGTTGTATTGAGAACGCATACTTCACCCGTTCAAATCAGAGTCATGGAATCGCAACTCCCTCCTGTAAAAATCATTGCCCCTGGAGCGGTGTACAGGTGTGACAGCGATGTATCCCATACACCTATGTTTCATCAGGTCGAGGGGCTTATGGTGGACAGGCATGTGAGATTTTCTGATTTGAAGGGGATATTAAGTATCTTTATCCAGGAGATGTTTGGAAGCAATACTCCATTGAGATTCAGACCGAGTTATTTTCCTTTTACAGAACCCTCTGCAGAAGTTGATATAGGTTGTGTTATTTGTGGCGGAAGTGGTTGCAGGGTGTGTAAAGACACAGGATGGCTTGAGATACTTGGCTCCGGAATGGTGCACCCGCAGGTTTTCAGGATAGTCGGATATGACCCTGAAGAGGTGACAGGTTTTGCTTTTGGCATGGGGGTCGAGAGGGTGGCAATGATTAAATTTGGTATAGACGATATAAGGCAATTTTACTACAATGATATACGATTTCTCTCTCAATTCTGAGGTTTAACTTTGAGAATTCCTTTTGAGTGGATAAAAGAGTTTGTTGTAATAGATATAGAACCCCATGAGTTGGCAAAAAGGCTTACCATGCGGGGCCTTGAGGTTGAGTCTTTAGAAGAATATACCCCGTCGTTTAAAAATGTTGTAACAGGCGAAATAGTTTCCATTGACAGGCACCCCAAAGCGGACAATCTTAGTATATGTACCATAAATAATGGCACTGATATCCTCCCTGTTGTGTGTGGTGCAAAAAATATCTCAATAGGCGACAAAGTACCCTTTGCAATGATAGATGCGAGGCTGGCCGACGGAACCGTTATCGAAAAGAAAGAATTGAGAGGCGTTGCTTCTTTCGGCATGCTTTGTTCTGAGAGGGAATTAGGTCTTTCAGATGACCACAGCGGAATATTTATTCTGGAAGACTCTGCAAAATCGGGAGAACCTCTTGAAAATATTCCCGGAATAAACGATTTTGTTTTTGACATAAATGTACCCCCTAACAGGGGGGATTGTCTCTCCGTGTATGGAATAGCAAGAGAGGTTGGAAGCATACTCAACCAGAAAATAAGAATTCTGCCTTTTGCCTCCGAAGTTGAAGAGACCGGTAATATTACCGATTTTATGTCGCTTGATATCATTGATCTTGAAGCATGTCCCCGTTATGTTTTAAGAATGATACAAGGCATAAAGATCAAAAAATCGCCCTACTGGATGAGAAGCAGAATGAGCAAATGCGGGATGAGGTCCATAAATTCTATCGTAGATGTCACTAATTATATAATGCTTGAGTTTGGACAACCCCTCCATGCTTTTGACTATGACAAGCTGAGGGGAGGTAGAATTGAGGTTAAATTGACGCATTCTCCAATTGTCTTCCGTACTCTGGATGGCGAGGAGAGAAAGCTTTCGTTAAATGACTTACTCATATGCGATGGTGCTGGACCTGTTGCAATAGCGGGCATTATGGGCGGCGAAAACTCTGAAATTACAGAGGGTACGAAAAATGTTGCTTTGGAAAGCGCCTTTTTCAATCCTTTTTTTATAAGGCGAACGGCAAGGGGATTAGGAATTCGTTCTGAAGCGTCACTAAGGTTTGAAAAAGGAATAGATATTGATCATGTTGGTTTTGCTGCTGAAAGGGCAATTTTATTAATGCATAAACTTTCGGGGGGCAGGGTCGTAAAAGGATATAGGGAAGTATACGATAAAAAGGAATTGAACCGCATTTTTGTCAGCTTTGGAAAGATAAACGAAATCCTCGGAACGGCTATTGAGCAACGTGATATTGTGGGCGCCTTGAGATCGGTGGATCTTCATGTGGTGAAAGAAGAAGAGAGCGGCTTTCTGGTTTCAATACCTCCATTCAGGCATGATATCAATGAATATATTGACATTATAGAAGAAATAGCGAGAATTTACGGATATGAACATATCCCTGCAACAACCCCTGTAACGGCAATAAAGCCCCTGAAGAGGGATAAAAAAGAGAATTATCTCGGCATTGCCAAGGATTATTTTAAATCCGCCGGTTTCAATGAATTAATCAATTTTGCATTTTTCAGTGTAAAAGATATAGACAATTTTTTCATTACACCTCCTGATGATAGGGTATCACGTATTGACATCATGAACCCCATTTCAAAAGAATATGAAGTTATGAGGACATTTATTGCTGCAGGGGTGTTAAAAAATATCGCCTATAATCTGAACAGGGGCGCAAAAAGTCTGAGGTTTTTTGAGACCGGAAAGGTTTTTTATTTAAACGCAGACGGGCTTCCCGTTGAGTATCCTGCTGTATGTTTTGCCATGACAGGCCGGGAAAGGGAATATTTCTGGAGAGGCTCCTATCCTGAATATGATTTTTTTGATATAAAAGGTGTTCTGGAAGGATTAGCAAATTGCTTTGGATTAAGTATTTACATAGAAAATGGTGTGGAGCCTTTTTTAAATCCTAATAAATCCGGCGACATTTTCGTAAATGGCATCAAGGCGGGCTGGATCGGTGAAATCAGGGATGAGGTTTTAAAATTCTATGAGATTGAACAAAAGGTCTATTGTGTTGAACTGAGATTTGATATAATCTGGAAAATGAGTCGCCTTGCTTTGCAATACACGCCTATTCCGAAATATCCGCAGGTAACAAGAGATTTTTCTTTCCTGCTCGCCGATAATACAGCCGTTTCTTACATAATGGATAAAATTAAAGGTGTTTCGCCATTAATAATTGACGTTGGTGTTTTTGATATGTTTAAAAAAGAGATAAGAAGTATATCCTTTCGGGTAGTGTTCCAGTCTTTTGAGGATACGCTGAAAGATGAAACTGTAAATGCCTTGCAGGATATTATTATAAAGGAAGTTACAAATATAGACGGAGTAATATTAAGGGGTTAAGGAGGGATACATGACCAAGATAGAAATTGTTACAAATGTTTATGAAAAGCTGGGTTTTTCAAAACGGGAGTGTGCGGATATCGTTGACAAATTCTTTGAGGTTATCAAAGAAACACTGTCAAAGGGTGAGAATGTTAAAATTTCCGGTTTTGGTAATTTTATTGTGAAACAGAAAAAGGCGAGAAGGGGAAGGAACCCGCAAACAGGCGATGAAATTGAGATTGCGAAAAGAAAGGTTTTAAATTACAGGTTGAGCCAGGTTCTTAAGGACGCAATAAACGATAAATAACATCACATCAATTAGAGACATGACCTCCAGTATCCCGGACAGGATGTTTTATAGGATTAAAGAGGTATGCAGCATAACCGGCCTTAAGCCGCACGTGCTGAGATATTGGGAACAGGAATTCAAGGATATAAAACCTGTCAAGAGTTCGAGAGGGCAAAGGTTATATAAAAAAAAGGATCTCGACGTAATATTGACAATAAAGAGGTTGCTGTACGAACAAAGGTATACAATCGACGGGGCAAAGAAACATTTGATGAACAAAAAAAACTTGTTGGAAGAGATAAAAGGCCAATTAACAGAGGTTGTTGAGATTTTAAAAAAAGGAGAATGATTATGAAAAAATTTATACCACTGATTTTACTTATTTTTCTTTGCTCATGTGCGGCAGGGACTGTCCATGTGGCGAAGAATGAAGCGGAGAGCTACAAGACAGTATATGAAGATACGCAAGTGAATAAACTTTCCAAAGAGAATGAAACTTTGTTAAAGGATATATACCAGAGACTTCGCAGGTCAAATGTTGACATATATAAAGAAGGCATAGGAATTACCCTGCTGAGCGATCAGAAGAATGAAAAACTCCACTATATTATGGTAAACGTAAGACCTTCCGAGATATCCTTCAATGAACAAGCCACTAACCCGGAACAAAGATTTTCATATGTTTTGCAGAATTATTTCCCGAAATATTTAAAATATATAAAGAAAGATGACTTGGATCGGGACGACATCGAGGGATTGGCTCTCGGTATTTACTGGCCTGTCAGGGATTTTTCGCAATGCAACACATATGGTGGGTTTATAGAATATATCCACATATTTTTTACAAAAGAAGATGTTTGGGATATGCTCGACGGGAAAAAGAACTTTGTGGATGTGGTTCAGGGGTCCGAGGTAATTGCAAGCCTCAATTTAAAACCGGCACAAAACGTAAGGCCTGTATTTTAAAGTCAGGGTTCAAGGGGTCGAGGGGTCAAGAGAGATTCGGACCCCTTTGACCTTTTCAATGAAACATTACTCAATATAACCAAATAATTCCAATTACATTCAAGATGCTGTTCGTTAAACCTTGTCATATAGGGATGCCGTCGGTTTTTCCTGTATTTCCTGTAGTTAGCGATGGAAAAGGTGCAGGTGTGAACGAAAGTGCAAAAATGATCAGGATTATGAAAGCTATAAATTTTCTTTTACTATCGAGTTCTGTTTCAATGTCAAGGGGTTGAGGGTGCCGCATACCGAAAATCAGCAATATTATGATTAATGTTAACCACCCCGGATTATAAAATATAGAAATAATGGCAAGTATAGCGATGGTTCCAAAAAAGATCCATCTGCTTTTATCACCGAAAACAGCATATATGATGTGACCACCATCCAACTGTCCCACAGGAAGAAGATTAAGGGCCGTTACAAATAACCCCACCCACCCTGCATAGGCAAAGGGATGCAGGACAAGGTCATACCCTGCCGGTATTTTGCCTACTATTAATTGCTGGACAATCTTGAAAAGCAACGGATCACCAAGTTCGATAAACGATGCATTGCCTGATATAGCCTGAATATCAGATAATTTAATGCCCAGAACAATAAACGGGACAGCTACAAGAAAGCCTGATATCGGTCCCGCAACCCCGATATCAAATAGTGCCTTTTTATTAATAATAACCCCTTTCATCTTTATGATGGCCCCGAATGTGCCGAAGGGGGAAAGGGGAAACGGTATGAAATAGGGCAACGTTGCCGGTATACCATATTTTTTACTCATAAAATAATGACCCATTTCGTGGGCAAGAAGTATGGATATAATGGACAGGCTATAAGACGAACCGCCTACGAAGTATGTTGAGGCAATAGTAAGTAAAAAAAGGATAATATGGAGCATCTATGCCTCTAAGAGCCCATGTTCTAAAAGGATGCGGTCAAACTTTGATCCTCTTTTTACTTTTATATCGAAATCTGTCAGCACACCAAAAAAGGCGATAAGATCTTTTCTTTTCAATTTTTGACTTGTTTTCGAAAGATTATATGCATAATAAGGTTTTTGATAGGGCAAATGCTGCCTTTTATCGGAAGGTTTCAGGTCTAAACCTTCTTTCCATTTATTAAAAGTTTTTATAAAGAGACCATACTCTGAGCCTGTCCTGAAGACCTCTTCCATGTCTTTTGCCTGTAGCATCAATCTTGTTTGTTTTACTAAATAACCCTGTATAGCAAGGATGTGAAGACCATTCAATAAAAGGTTTTCAAATATATTAAGCGCCTCTTTTTTCTTCATCTGTGCAAGTTCATCAAACAGGGAGAATAAGCTTTCCTCATGCGTCTCGGTTACAATCGACAAAACATCCTTTGATTTTATTTCCTGTCTTTCACCCATAAAATTAATGAGCTTCGTTAATTCCATTTCAAGGATGGACTCATCTTTAATCTTTTCTTTAAGAACGTGAAACCCTTTGTCGGTCATAACCTTACCGTGTTCTTTCAGCGTATTAAGGACACGTTCTTTAATGCGTTTATCCCTGTCTTTCTCCCGGATAATCAGGTTCCCCTCGATGGGTTTGTGGAAATCTGTTGATGCGGATGCATAGGATGTATAGTAAAGGATGATCTGCATTTTTTCCTTTAGTGACAGCAGTTGGGTTTTAAGCGCGTGTATCAGGTCATCGGATGGGTCCAAAAGAACCAGGACAAAATTTTTCTCAATAAAAAGGGCAGAGGCCTTCTCGATTACTGCATTTTTTATATCTTTACCTGTAGCTATAAGAACCTCCGGATTATCTACAGATTTTCTTGAAAGGATATGTATGTCTTCTAAAACGTTTTCTCGTGCACCCAAAGCTATTGTGATATCACTCATTTGTCGTTAGATTACTATACTAAACCCTGTTTTGCAATATTAAGAGGATAAAGACTGCATTGAAATTGGATTTATTTTTGATTGACATAACTTATCATATCTAATAAGATTTTCCCCATGAAAGAATTCTTTAGAGATATGTTTTTAGACTTATATGAGAATTTCACAGAAGTCTTCCTTAACGTTATAGTTATGGTTATTGTTATGATAGGCGGTTTTATCATAAGCTGGTTCTTGAAGAAACTCATTGCAAGGATCCTTATGCTTTTTAGATTTGACAAATGGGCAAAGGATGTCGGCATTGTGAATTTTCTCGAAAAAGGCGGGGTTAAAACTTTTCCTTCGATAATACTAAGTAAAATTGTCTACTGGGTATTCATAGTAGCCTTTTTCTCTTTTGGACTCAATTTTATAGGCATATCGCAGTTTTCGGAATACGCTTCAAGGGTTGCAAGTGCTCTGCCTCATATCGTTGTTTCCCTTGTCATCATCGTTATGGGAATCATATTCAGTAATTTTATCAGCAGAGTGATTAACATGACTTGCGAAAATGCAAACATAAAATATGGTGATTTTATTGCAAAAGGTGTACGTATTTTTCTCACCATAATAACTTTTGGCATTGTTTTTGAATATATTGGTGTCGGTAACACCATAATCACCATAAGTTTTTTAATAATATTCGGTGGAATTATCATGGCGCTCTCTCTTGCGTTGGGGATAGGATTAAGCAATGTGGTTGGAGATTTGATAAAAGAACGGGTGAAGGCAAGAGGCGAGAAGAAGAAAGATGAAAATCAGCTGCCGAACAGATAGCGTCTGAACCAGTTTATCGCAAGCTCAATTGCCTTTTCTCTGTGTGATGCAATAGAAAATATGTGGTCGCCACCTTTAATTATTGAGAGTTTTTTCGGTTTTTTTATGTTTTTGTATATTGCTTTTCCCTCACGAAAAGGAACTGTCTCGTCTTCTTCTCCATGCACTACTAAAGCGCATGATATTTTTTTGGCCTCCGATAAAAGGTCGTATGTTGAAAAATCGTTATAAATTGTATCTTTGAATTCTATGTCCGATATCCTGCCGTCGCCCTTTTTTTCCAATATATATGGTGTGGCCCATAAGGATATGCACTTTATTCTTTTATCTCTTGCGGATTTTACGATACATGTTGAGCCGCCAAAGCTGCTTCCCAATACACCAATTTTTTCCGGGTTTATAAGATGATGTTTTAAAACATGTTCAACAACCGAATCAAGATTTCCAACCCTTATCGTTAAGGTGGTATCTTCTATATTCCCCTCGCTTTCGCCACACCCGTGATAATCAAAACGACAGGTAGCAATCCCGTCCTGAACGAGATTTTCTGAAAGGGCAAGGTATTTGGAGCTTTCTTTTGAGCTTATTAAACCATGAGAAAGAACTATACAGGGATATTTTTTATTACCCCTTGGTGTTGTTATTACTCCTTTGATCTTGTATCCGAAAGATTTGACCTCAAACGACTCGATCATTACTGTTTTCCTTTAGATTAGCGAGGCAATTTTCAAGGCTGATTAAATTTAACACGTCCTCTCTGTTGTATTCAAGAAGAAGATTGAGCGCTTCACCCCGGCCATATACCGTGTAGCTCTCCCAGAGTTTAATGGCATCGTATCCATTCATACCTTCTGTTTTTCTTGATATGCCGAACATTTTTTCAAGCGCTTTCAAGCCTCCTTTGATGCCCAGCTTCTTTTTTTCTTTGAACAGGTCAATGGAGTCGGCTGTTGCCATTATGTCGAGGTTCAAGTATTTTTTTATAAGGGGCAGGTCGAAGCCGTCCCCATTGAATGTGACCACTGTTTTTGCTTTACGGATTATAGTTTCAACATTGTCGGTTGTTATGTTGTTGCCATATAACTGCACGAATCCTTTCTGCTCAATATATATGCCTATGACGCATATATTGCCCCGCCTGTCCGTCTCAATATCAAGATAAGCTTTCATCTGAAAAAACTCCGTAAAATTCCTAATCCTGAGCGCCAAACAAAAAGTAATGGATAATTAAGCATGTAGAATGAAGAATGATAATGCAAAGTAAAAACGGAAAGGCCTTTAAAATTCTTAATTCTTAATTCATAATGCTTAATTCTATTAGAATATTGGGACGTAGGATTTATTTTCATCATCATTTGTGTCTCACTGAAAACAGTCATGCTTCACCAGATTATGTCCTCAAAGTAACAATGCCGATTATACCCATGGACAGGAAGAGAAGATTTGAAAACCAGGCGGCAAACAAGGGGGGAAAGATTTCAGAATATCCAAAGGACAAACAAACTGAATGAAAAAACCAGTAGATTATACCGACGGAAATACCGGAAAAAATTCCTTTTGAGATATGTTTTGTTTTGGAATATCTCAGGCCCACGGAAAAGGCAGCAAATACCATGATCAGATTTACAAATGGAGAAGAAACTTTATTGTAAAGATCTACAAGATATTTTCTAATGCTATGCCCGTCCTGCTTCAATTTTTTTATATACTTCTCAAGCTCCTGATACCCCATCTCTTCAGGATTTTTTTCCACTACTTTAAATATTGAGGGATGTTCTTTTATGATATCATTCATTTGGGTGTATGTTTTTTTTGATTTTATACCATTACCGTCAAATGTCCTTTCAACCACGTCAGTGAATATCCAGGAACCATTTCTCCAGACCCCTGTTTTTGCATCAATTCTTTTTTGAATTGAAAAATCCTTTGATAATTCTATCAAGGTGAGGCCGCGTATCATGTCTTTTTTTACGTCATAAAAATCTATATTGCATATTGTGTTATCTCTTTTAAACCATATCCTGTCATTTTTAAAAAAAACAGAGGGTTCTTCCCTTTTTATTTTAACTCTATAGATGTATTCGGCTGTGCTGAGAGTGATTGGAACAAGAAGCTCCGCAAGGACAAAGGAGAAGGCTATAAGTGCCACGGATAATACCACAAATGGTTTCATTAATGAAGCTGTGCTTATCCCGGAGGTCCTTATGGTGATCATCTCGTTGTTTCTTACCATTAAGATAAGAAAAATCAAAATTGAAATAAGGAAAGACAGGGGTAAAATCAGATTCAGGTAATATGGTATTCTCAAAGCAATATAATATGCGCCTGACACAAAGTTTCTTGATGAGGCCGTGAACACGTCCATATGCTCGAAAAACTCGATGGTGATAAACATTATCAACCCTGCAAGTTCTGTAATGGCAAGAATCTTTAATACGTTAGAAATAAGGTATTTATTTAACCTTTTCAAAATAGCTGCCCCATATGTATCGAACCCTTTGTGATATTGTAATGTGATCTTCGCTGTTCAAATTTCTTAATAGATAGAGACCGATTCCGGCTATGACAATATTGGGTGTAAACGATGTTATCAACACAGGGAAACGCATAGATCTTCCTGCATTTTCGGTAAAAGCCATTAGCATGTAGTAGATGATGAACAGGAGCAAGCTATATAGAACACCGGAAAAGCTGCCTCCTATTTTTCTTCTGATGCCGAGAGGTATGGTGAGAAAAACAAAGGCAAGGGTTGAAAGAGGAATAGAAATTTTTTTATAAATTTCAAGAAGATATTCGTACCTATCATTTACATTTGCTGTTATCATGGCTTGTCTGAGTTCTTTCACGTTCATTTCATATGGTCTTTTTCTCAAGGAAGTAGTATTCGGGAGCATTTTTGTGAGATTCATCGAGAATGAATAATTTTTAAAGTTCAAGCTCCTGTAAACATCATCTGTTTTTTCCCATCTGTGTAAATTACCGTTTTCCAGCACAAAAAACAGGTCTAATGAAAGGGGGTCGAGATTGATCAGGCCTTTATCTGCTGAGATGGTTTGTTTTAAGTTTTTATCCCTGTCATCCGATACAAGAATTCCGGTGAGAGATTTGTTTTTTGCATCTACCTTGTCAATATATATAACGATACCGGGTATGCTGTCATTGAATATGCCCTCTTTATCTTCAAAGGTAATGCCTTTTTTGATTATATTTATGAGTGTATTTCGAAATTCCTCGCTGCTTGCAGGTAGTAAAATTGTTGAATTTATAAGTCCTATGAGGGTTATTGCTATGCCGAACGCCGCAAGAGGATAAAAAAGATATTTCAGATCAACACCGCTGGCTTTTAAGGCAAGCACTTCATTTTCCGTGGAGAATCTGCCCAGCACAACGATGGTAGACAACAAAAAGGCCATTGGCAAAGTAAACATAAGGTAGGGTGGCGAAGAATAAACGATCAGCAATATTATATCTTTTAAATCAACACCTTTGTTTATTACGAGGTCCACCATTTTCCCGATGCGGCCCAAAACAAGGACAAAGGTGAGGATGCACAACGAGAGGAGAAACATGGAAGACATCTCTTTTAACAGGTATATACAGAATTTTATCGATATATTCCGAAAAGACAACATTGCATTACATTAACATTCATGCGCCAACTATGTCAATTCAGACAGGGAGTTCCTGAGATTGGGATTAAGGATTAAAGAGGTAAGGATTAAAAAAATAATCCCTGATCCCTAATCCATAATCCTGCCTTTAAGGGTGTGTTTGCGGGGGGACATCCCGACACAAGCGCTCATCCTGATGAAAAATCCGGGTTAAGATTTTTGCCGTCAGCTAAGAGTTATGTGCCGATTTGGAGCTTGGAATTTGATAGGAATTCTGATATTTTAATTTTATATTCTTTCAAGCGGGTATTGTCAAAAAAGACATGGCAAATCCTTACACGCTTTGTTACAAACAGTATTTGAAAAGATTTTGACAGAGAACCATTAACATGAAAGGGAGATAACATGCCATACGATGCAACGATAATGGCTGACTGGCAGATTTCCGAAGCTGCCGAGGAAAAGATGAAGTCCATATGGCAACTTCAGGAAGAGATCGGTCTGCAAAAAGATGAGGTAATACCATCGGGGAGGGTTGGCAGGATAGATTTTGCCAAAGTGCTGGAGAGGCTTGGCGACAAAGCAGACGGGAATTATATTGATGTAACTGCGATTACACCGACACCTCTGGGCGAAGGAAAAACTACTACAACAATGGGGCTTATTGAAGGGCTGGGGAAAAGGGGAAAGAAGGCAGGCGGTGCAATACGGCAACCCTCGACCGGGCCCACAATGAACGTCAAGGGAAGTGCTGCCGGAGGAGGCAACGCGCAGGTCATGCCGTTAACTGAGTTTTCTCTTGGGCTTACAGGGGATGTTTCAGCCGTTACAAATGCCCATAATCTTGCCATGGTTGCCCTTACCTCAAGGATGCAGCATGAAAGAAATTATAGCGATAAAGAACTTGAGAAGAGAAGCCTGCGCCGTCTTGATATTGATTCAAAGAATGTACCCATGGGATGGGTGATGGATTTTTGTGCCCAGACGCTAAGGGATATTATTATTGGTATCGGGGGGAGGATGGATGGTTTTACCATGCAATCCCGTTTTGATATTGCTGTAAGTTCGGAGGTAATGGCTATATTGTCGATTGCAAAGGACCTTAAAGATCTGCGTGAAAGGATCGGAAAAATAACGGTTGCTTTTTCGATGAACGGAAGACCAATAACGGCAGAAGACCTCGAAGTGGCAGGCGCTATGTGCGCCTTCATGAGAGAGAGCATAAATCCGACGCTCCTGCAGACAGTTGAAGGTCAACCGGTTTTAGTGCATGCAGGGCCCTTTGCGAATATTGCAATCGGCCAATCTTCCATTATAGCAGACCGTATTGGCCTTAAAATGCTTGATTATCATGTAACAGAAAGTGGATTTGCTGCTGATATCGGTTTTGAGAAGTTTTGGAACGTTAAATGCAGGATCAGTGGTTTGAAGCCTAAAGTGACGGTAATAACTGCCACCATCAGGGCGTTAAAGATGCATGGAGGCGGCCCAAGGGTTGCGCCTGGTTTGCCGCTTGCCGATGAATACAGGAAAGAAAACCTTTTGTTGCTGGAAAAGGGTTTACCGAATCTTATCCATCACATTCGTACGGTAAAAATGTCGGGAATAAAGCCCGTCGTCTGTATTAATAGTTTTTCTACCGATACAAAAGATGAAATTGCCCTCGTTCGTAAGTATGCTGAAAAAGAGGGGGCTCGAGTTGCTTTTTCTGAGCACTGGCTTAAGGGAGGTGAGGGGGCACTTGAGCTTGCAGATGCGGTTATTGATGCCTGCGAAGAACATGTCGATTTCAGATTTCTTTATCCGATTGAAATGCCTTTAAGACAACGGGTTGAAGTGATTGCAAAAAGTGTTTATGGAGCTGATGGTGTTTTATGGATCCCCGAGGCAGAGGCGAAGGCAAAAAGGATTGAGGCTGACCCGGAGAAGAGAGACTATTATACCATGATGGTAAAAACCCACTTGAGCCTATCACATGACCCGGAGATGAAAGGCGTTCCAAAAGAATGGATTTTGCCGGTCAGAGATGTTCTTGTGTATTCAGGGGCGAAATTTTTATGTCCTGTTGCAGGCGCTATAAGCTTAATGCCCGGAACAAGCTCTGATCCTGCGTTCAGAAAGATAGATATTGATGTAAACACCAGAAAAGTTAAAGGGTTGTTCTAACTGGTGTCCATCCGGAAACAACGTTTTTCCGGATGAAGCTTTTAGCGGCTAGCCGTTAGCAGTTAGGCAACACATTGTATTTAAGAGATTTTGCCAATAGTTAAACACTAACAGCTAATAGTATGAGTTCAAAAAGGGTAGTTTTCGAACGAGCACTATTTAGTATTTGGGCTTATTGTTTCAGGTTAAATTGCGAAAGCCTTTCGCTTATCTGTTGCGCCGCATTTTTTAAATGCCTGATCACATACGGCAACTTGTCGTCGCTCATAGAGCGGGAAAAACCTACTGTGCAAACAGCCCCTGCAGGGACATCATCTGTGCAGACAAGGGTTGCCACAGCCCTGATTCCCGTCAAATATTCTTCGAGGTCGAGGCTGTATCCCAAGGTTCTCGTTTTTTCCACTTCTTCCAGAAAAAGGTCTATATCGGTAATACTTTTTTCGGTATATTTCGGTAATCCTCTCTCTTTGAGGAAATTTTTTATTGTTTCGTTATTCATCGGCGAAAGAAAGGCTTTGCATAGCACTGATGCTGTTATAGGGAATGAAGCGCCAACAGGACAGGAAATTTTAAAAGTTTTTTTTGTCTCTATGGCATCGAGGACTTTTACCACATTGTCTTCTCTGGCACAGAGAAGTACCGTTTCGTCCACGAGCCCGACAAGCTTCTCCAGGAATGGTCTCGCAATTGTCGTGAGCTCCCCGCCCTTGAAGACGTTTTTTGATAGTTCAAATAATTCCTGCCCGATAACATATTTTTTTGTGGCCTTGTCCTTGACAATGAATTTTTCTTCCTCAAAGGCTTTGAGTATTCCGAATACAGTACTTTTACTTATGGACAGTTGTTTTGATATTTCTGTGACGCCAAGAGGATTACCGTCTTTTACGATAAACTTTAAAACTTCCACTGCTTTCTTGAGTACCGGTGCGTTGTACATAATTCAGTATAGTGAACAAATATATCTGAAGCGGCCTCGTTTGTCAATGATAATATAGATTTATTTTGTTATGATAATTTTACTATGCATATGTTTATTATTATGAACGGTGGCTTGGCTTTATCCAAACATAAATTTCAAATATGTTAATTCAGTTGAAAAACAGGGATAATCTGATAATAATATATGACTAAGATTTTTATGGTACAACATAGAATCACATTTCTTCCTATGGATAGAATTTTCGTAGCTGAAGAGGGCGAAAATCTCCTCGAAACGGCAATGAAATATGGCATCCATATCAACGCATCCTGCGGAGGCAACGGAGCTTGCGGCAAATGCAGGGTAAAGGTCCTGAATGGGGATGTTTACTCACCCGTTAATACTAAGATACCCCAATGGGAATATGATACGGGAGTAAGGTCAGCCTGTATGACCATTCCGCGTGGTGATGTCACCGTTGAGATACCGCTTGAATCCCAAATTGACCGTTCTGCCTTAAAAAGAAAAAGAGAGGCGCCGCATATTCTTTCTGCTGCCGATGTAAGCCGGCTCGTGAAAGGATGGGAGGTTGACCCCGCTGTATTTAAACGGTATCTTGAGCTCCCCGAGCCTTCTCTGCAGGACAACATATCGGATCTTGACAGGCTCATGAGAGAGATCAAAAAAAGGTATGGCATCGACAACATATCGGTGGATTTTAAGGTTCTTGCAAAGTTGAGCAGAATTTTAAGGGATTCCCGATGGAAGGTTACCGCTACTATTGTTTTTACGGGAAAAGGCCTCAAACTGATCAACATAGAGCCTGCCAATACGGAGGAAAAGAATTTTTCCATTGTTATTGATATCGGTACGACTACGGTCTGCGGTCAAATACTTGATCTTGCAAACTGTTCCGTATATAAGCTGATGGAGCACACAGGTAATGGTCGGGATGTTTGTACGCTTGCCGAATCCTCGGATTATAATGCCCAGATCAGTTACGGAGAAGATGTCATTTCAAGAATAATGTATTCCCGTAAAAAAGGAGGATTAAAGAGACTCAAAGAAGTTGTTATCAACACGATTAATAAGGTTATAAAAGAACTCCTTGAAATAAGCAGGATCGACATTGGGCATATATCGCACCTTGTATTTGCCGGGAATACTACCATGACTCATCTTGTCCTCGGTATCGATCCGAAATACATCATGCTTTCGCCGTATACGCCGGCTGTTTCATTTGTACCGCCTGTAAGGGCTGTGAATCTTGGTGTTGATTTGAATGATCATGTACATGTCTATGTATTTCCCTGCGTTGCTTCGTACGTGGGAGGGGATATTGTTGCCGGGTTGCTTGGCTCAGGTATTTTCCAGAGAGATAAAATTACTTTATTTATGGATATAGGCACGAACGGTGAAATAGTCCTCGGCAATAATGATTGGCTCATGTGTGCTTCCTGTTCTGCGGGCCCTGCCTTTGAGGGGGGTGGTATTAAATTCGGGATCAGGGCAGGCAAAGGCGCTATTGAACAGGTAAAGATCAATCCGGTAACCTTTGAACCGATGATACTGACCATAGGAAGGGCAAAACCTCTGGGGATATGCGGTTCCGGCCTGATTGACATTGTTGCGGAACTGATAGGGGTCGGTTTAATTGACCGGAATGGTAAGTTTAAAAGGAATTTACAAACGGGAAGGCTCAGGGCGGGAGAGAGCGGTTATGAATATGTTCTTTGCTATGCCCCTGAAACCCGGATAAACAGGGATATTGTTATAACTGAAGTTGATCTTGATAACCTGATCCGCACAAAGGCTGCCATATATGCCGGATGCAGGGTGCTTCTCGAAAATGCAGGCCTTTCGTTCAGTGATGTTGAGATGGTAATTATTGCGGGTGGTTTTGGGCACTACATTGACATTGAAAAGGCACAGACTATCGGACTTTTGCCTGAATTACCTCTTAAGCGATTTATATTTGTGGGGAACGGTTCGCTCCTTGGTGCAAGATTGCTCTCCTTTTCGAAGAAATTTTTAGATGAAGCAGAAAGGATTGCAAAGATGATGACAAATCTTGAATTGTCAAATATGAATAAATTTATGGATGAATTTATTGCAGCCATGTTCCTGCCGCACACTGATGAGAAGGCTTTTCCGGGAGCTATGAAACGGCTGAAAGACGGAAAACAATAGAATTAATAACGTAGAGTGAGGGGCATACGGCGTAAAAGATTTAAAACTAAACGCCCTACACTATGCGCTAAACGCTGATAGGGGAAGATACATGCCAAAGGTTATAGCGATTGCAGGGAAGGGTGGTGTTGGTAAAACCACCTTTGCCGGAATGCTTGTCAGATATATTGTTGAGGAATTAAGGGACGGTCCTGTCCTGGCCGTTGATGCCGACCCGAACTCAAATCTGAACGAATTACTCGGTGTTGCTGTGAAAATAACGATCGGCGAAGCCCGTGAGCTTATGAAAAAGGATGTGCCTGCAGGGATGACGAAGGATGTGTGGTTTGAATATAAAGTGAACGAGGCGGTTATTGAAGGAAAGGGGTTTGACCTTCTCGTAATGGGGAGGCCGGAAGGGCCGGGATGCTATTGTGCAGCCAACAGCCTTGCAAAAAAATCCATCGATACATTGAAAGATAATTATGCCGATGTGGTGGTGGATAATGAGGCAGGCATGGAGCATATCAGCAGGCTGGTTACCCAGGACATAGATCACCTTTATGTAATTTCCGATGCAACGCCGCGTGGTATTTTAACGGCAAAAAGGATACTTAACCTCATCAGGGAATTGAACCTTAATATTAAAAATACCCATATTGTTATAAACAGGTTACACGAAAGGAAAGAAGAAAGCCTTATAAATATTGCATCACAGAACGATGTAAAAATTGATGGTTTAATAAGAAACGATGAAATACTTGCAGCGGACGATATTGAGGGAAAAACCATATTCTCGCTTGGCAAGGAATCAGCAGCGCTCAACGATGCATATGGAGTGTTTGAAAGAACACTGAATACTGATGCAGAAGACAAGAAGTTAAGAAGTTGAGAACCTGAAAAATGTTTTAACTTCCCGCATCCGCAGCTTCTAAGCTTCGGCATTTAATCAAGGGGGTTTATTGTATGTCAGCCAGAATAATCAGCGGTACGGAAATAGCTTCGCAGATAAGAGAGGAGATCAGGAAAGAAATAATTGATCTAAAGGCACAGCATGGAATTGAACCCGGCCTTGTAACCATTATTGTAGGTAAAAATCCTGCATCAATAAGTTATGTGACGGCAAAGCAGAAGACGGCCAAAGAACTTGGTTTTTATTCCGTTCAGGAAGATATGCCGGAGGATGTCTCAGAAACAGCGCTTCTTGAGATGATCGGCAAGTACAACAAAGACCCTGAAATACATGGTATACTGGTTCAATTGCCGCTCCCCGGGCAGATTAACGAAACAAAGGTGCTTTATGCGATAGACCCGGATAAGGATGTGGATGGTTTTCACCCGGTTAATATGGGTAGATTGATGATCGGCGAAGCACGATTTTATCCATGTACGCCATATGGGATTCAGCAACTCCTCATAAGGAGCGATGTTCAGATAGATGGGGCAGAGGTTGTTGTTGTGGGAAGGAGCAATATTGTCGGTAAACCTGTTTCCATGATGCTTGCACAGAAGGCGAAAGGGGCAAATGCAACGGTTACCATGTGCCATACCGGAACAAGAGACCTTGCATTCCATACAAAAAGGGCTGATATTCTTATCGTGGCAGCGGGTCGGCCAAAGGCGATAACGGCTGATATGGTTAAGGAAGGGGTTGTAGTTATAGACGTTGGTGTAAACAGGCTTGGCATGACGCCTGAAGGCAAGGCGAAGCTATGCGGAGATGTTGATTTTGAGGCGCTGAAAGATAAGGCTGCAGCAATCACGCCTGTGCCCGGTGGAGTCGGGCCTATGACAATAACAATGCTGATGCTGAATACGATGAAGGCAGCAAGATCAGCTATTAGCCTTTAGCTGATAGCTTCAAACATGTTTCTTTATGTTTTTGCTAACAGCTAACAGCCACGGAGGGTTTTATGAGCTATTACCAATATGAAGAAAAAGAAAATTTTGAAGGTAAAAAGATAAAAGTATTAGGGGCGACATATGATGAGGGCAAACCGGAAGGGATGCAGGACTGGAGAGCTAAGCTCGGAACACGGGAAGAAAAAATCGGCTATTTAAAAACGGCTTTGAGATACTGGTACAGCAAAGAGTGGTATGGAAGTGAGAAACGGAAACAGGAAGCATGATTTTATAGCGTATAGCGTTGAGCGTATAAACCCGAAGATAGGAAGTTACGAAGATACGAAGTTACGCGCAACTTCGCAAGTTCTCATCTTCGCAACTTAGGCCTTATGTAAACGCTATCCGCTATACGCTTAGAAAAGGGAGGAATGATGGCTTTTGAAATACCGAAGATAAAGTATACCGGAAAGATAAAGGAAGTGGTTATCGGAACCGGCTCTAAGGCGATTAAGGTAGGCGGAGAGAGCTGTTACCCTTTCTATGTTTTTGAGGGGGAAATGCCAAACCCTCCGAAAGTTGCCTTTGAAGTTTGGGACTATGAACCTCAGGACTGGCAGGAATGGGCTGTAGAACCGTTCAGGGATGTCATAAAAGATCCTGTAGCATGGGCAAAAAAATGTATCGATGTATATGGAGCAGAACTCATTACGCTGCAACTGAAGAGCGCTGACCCGAATGGTATGGACAGAGATGTGGAAGAAGTCGTGGGGGTTGTAAAAAATGTTGTTGATTCTATAGATGTTCCACTTATTGTATGGGGTACGGCGAATGACGAGAAGGATACCGTACTGTTGCGGAAGGTGGCAGAGGTGTGCGAGGGCAAAAATGTTGCAGTAGGACCGGTTGCCGAGAAGAATTACAAACAGGTAGGGGCAATGGCTATCGGCTATAATCAGGTTGTGATGGCATCAACCCCTATAGATGTCAACCTTGCAAAACAGCTGAACATCCTCCTCGGCAACCTTGGCGTTTCCGATGAAAAGATTGTTGTTGACCCTACGACGGGCGGTCTTGGTTATGGCCTTGAATATACTTATTCCGTAATGGAGAGAGACAGGATGGCGGCGCTCACCCAGGAGGATGCAAAACTTCAATACCCTGTCATATGTAACCTTGCTCATGAGGTCTGGAAGACAAGGGAAACGAGGCTTACAAGAGAGGAAGACCCTAAGCTTGGAGATGAGAAAAAAAGATCAATATTGATGGAAGCGATCACTGCTATGAGCCTGCTTATGGCAGGGGCTGACATTGTGGTTATGAGACACCCCGATAGTATTGCGCTCATCAAGGACATGATCAGAGAGTTAACAAAGTAAGGTGAAAAAGGTGGGTGTCACTTTTTACCTTTTATAAGATAGGGGATAAGGATTTACTTTTGAAATCAGGAGGTTTTATGCCCGACGAAAAGATAAGAAGCATAGATGGTGCAACGGTTGAACTGCTCGATAAGGCACGGAAAGAAAACATAAGCACCGTATTTTCCCGTGCCGATGATATGAAGCCTTGCCCTATAGGCGTCGAAGAGAGCTGCTGTAAAGTTTGCGCCATGGGGCCTTGCAGGCTCCCGCGTTCTAAAAAGGATGGGCATAAAGAAAGAAGGGGGGTTTGCGGCGCCACAATAGAAACCGTTGTTGCAAGGAATTTTGCCCGTAAAGTTGCAGCGGGTTCGGCGTCCCACGGCGACCATGCGAGAGAGGTTGCAGAAACTTTTATAAAGACGGCACGTGGTGAGGCACAGGGTTTTGTCATTAAAGATGAAATAAAACTGCTTGAAGTTGCCCTTGATTTTGGCATTGAAGTCGAGGGAAGGGATATGAAGGATATTGCCGTTGAATTGGGCGAGAAAGCCCTTAATGAATTCGGAAAGCAGCGCGGTGCACTTGTATATATAAAAAAGGCGCCTTTGAAAAGGCAGGAAATATGGAAGAAATACGGGGTTACCCCGAGAGGCATAGACAGGGAAGTTGTGGAGATCATGCACAGGACACATATGGGTGTTGATCAGGATTACGAACATATCCTTCTTCAGGCAACAAGGTGTGCACTTGCCGATGGTTGGGGCGGTTCCATGATATCAACGGACTTGCAGGATATTATGTTCGGAACGCCTGTGCCTGTTCTCGGGAGTATAAATCTTGGCGTGTTGAAGGAAGATCAGGTAAACATTATTGTTCATGGGCACGAGCCTTTGCTGCCGGAATTGCTTGTTGCTGCGAGCCGTGACCCTGAGATTAAACGGCTTACAGAGAAGGTGGGCGCAAAGGGTGTTAATCTTGCCGGCATGTGCTGTTCCGCCAACGAGGTACTCATGAGGCACGGCATACCCTGTGCCGGAAATTTTCTTCAGCAGGAGCTTGCAATGGTTACAGGCGCAGTGGAGCTGATGACTGTTGATGTCCAGTGTCAGATGCAGGGACTGCAGAGTGTGGCCGAGTGTTTTCATACGAGATTGATTTCTACATCGGACAGGGCAAGAATAGAAGGCGCTGCGCACATGGAATTTCACCCCGAAAATGGTCTCGATACGGCAAAGAAAATTCTTCAATTGGCTATCGAGAATTACCCGAACCGGAGACATGCCGTCTGTATACCTTCCTATTCACAGGATACCGTAGTCGGCTTCAGCCACGAGACGATCAATTATCTTCTGGGAGGACTTTTCAGGGCAAGCTACAGGCCGTTGAATGATAATATTATAAATGGCAGGATCAGAGGCGTTGCAGGGGTTGTGGGATGCAACAATGTGAGGACGCCCCACGATTCCGGTCACATAGAAATGATCAAAGAGCTCATAAAAAATGATGTGATCGTATTGACTACAGGATGTGCTGCGATGGCATGCGGCAAGGCCGGACTATTAACGCCTGAGGCTGCAAGGACATTTGCCGGAGCAGGATTGGCCGAAGTATGTGAGACAGTGGGAATACCGCCTGTTCTCCATATGGGCTCCTGTGTTGATAATTCAAGGATCCTTATTGCAGCAACAGCCATGGTGAAGGAGGGCGGTCTCGGTGATGACATCAGCGATCTCCCCGCTGCAGGAGCAGCGCCGGAATGGATGAGTGAAAAGGCAATTGCCATCGGTCAGTATTTTGTTGCATCCGGCGTGTTTACGGTCTTTGGTACTACATGGCCGACACTGGGCAGCGAGAAAGTGACGCGGCATCTCTTTGAGGATTATGAAGAAATGTTCAAAGGCATGTGGGCATACGAGCCGGATCCGGTGAAGGCTGCCCGGCTTATGATAGCCCATATTGACAAGAAGAGAAAAGCCCTTGGCCTCGATAAGGCACGGGAGAGGGTATTGTTCGATATGGCCATGAGAAGAGCGCTTGCATAACTGCGACGATACGAAGATAGGAAGAGCCGAAGTTATGAAGATACGAGATTACGAAGTTACGCAACTTCTCAACTTCGCATTTTCTCAACTTCTGGTTTCAACAAGGGGGCAATATGTCTAAGATTATAGCGTCGGCGGCAATAAGAGGAGCACATAAAATTTACAATAAGGCCGAAGAAAAATACAAAGAAGCCATGGAAAGGTTCGGACCGGACCAGGAGATCGGTTTCCCTAACACTGCCTACTACCTGCCTATTACATATGCCATGACAGGTATAGGCATCTCAAAAGTCGGAGATATGAGGAAGGCCCTCGATGTTTGTAAAAGGCTTATTCCTCCTCCTGTAAGAGAAAAGACCTCTCTTCCCTATCTTGCCCCTGCGCTCGATGCAGGAATGGCAACCTTTTTTGCAGAAGAAATAACCGAGGCAATAAGATATCTTGAGGAGCCTGACCTTTACCTTGCCAACAGTGAAGAGGTAAATCCGGCGGATAATGGGGGATTGTGGCTTGGCGCAGCAAATGATGTAATCTTTCGAAAAAGAGGCGTAGAATTTGTAGATGGAACTGCGCCGGGCTTTGCAGCTATTGTCGGCGCTGCCCCTGATCCGCAGACTGCTGCCCGGATTGCCCTTGAATTGCAGGAAAAGAACCTTTATGTGTTCATGTGCGCTGAACATGAGGGGAAAAGGTTTTCCGAGCAGCTTATCGAAGCAGATGTTCAGATAGGATGGCCTACACGGCTTGTTTCATTCGGCCCTGATATATCCGCTGCTGTTTTTGCCATAGGGTTTGCATGTCGTGTCGCTATGGCTTTCGGGGGAGTTAAACCGGGAGATTTCAGGAGAAATCTTATATACAACAAAGACAGGACATATGCCTTTGTTCTTGCACTCGGGGATGTAACCGATGAATGGTATGCAAATGCCGCGGGTGCAATAAACTGGGGTTTTCCCACCATAGCGGATACGCCGATCCCGCAGGTTTTGCCGACAGGTATATGTACCTATGAACATGTGGTTTCCAACATTCCCCATGACCAGATAGTGCAGAAGGCCGTGGAAGTGAGGGGCCTCAAGGTCCAGGTTGCTAAAGTTCCTGTTCCTGTTTCTTATGGACCGGCTTTTGAGGGCGAAAGGGTACGGGGCGAAGATATTTATCTTGAGATGGGCGGCGGCAGGACCTTTGCCGTTGAATGGACTACGACAAGAAGGATGGAAGAAGTGGAGGACGGAAAAGTCGAAGTGATCGGTCCTGATGTGGCCGATGTTAAGCCCGGGACAAGACTGCACTTCGCAATGCTTGCGGAAGTAGCCGGACGAAGCTTCCAGGAAGACTTTGAACCTATCCTTGAGCGCCAGAACCACCATTTGATCAATCAGGCGCAAGGTATAATGCATATCGGTCAGAGGGATATTGCATGGATAAGGATCTCGAAACAGGCAGTTGAAAAGGGGTTTAAGCTGGAGCACATAGGGAAGATAATCCACGCAAAATATCATCAGGATTTCGGAGCTATTTTCGATAAAGTTCAGATAAAGATTTATACGGAAGAAGAAAAGGTAAAAGAGATACTCGAACAGGCAAGGGCGTCATATAATCACAGGGATGCAAGGGTTGAAGGCATGACGGATGAAAGCATCGATACTTTTTACTCATGTATTTTATGCCAGTCTTTTGCCCCCGATCATGTGTGCGTCATAAGCCCTGAGCGTACCGGTCTTTGCGGCGCTTATAACTGGCTCGACTGCCGGGCCGCTTTTGAGATAAACCCTGAAGGGCCGAACCAGCCTATTCAAAAGGGTGAATGCCTCAATGAGAAGCTTGGCCAGTTTAAAGGGTGCAATGAATATGTCAATAAGGCATCAAGACAGAAGATCCAGAATGTAAGTCTGTACAGTCTTATGGTGGACCCCATGACGACATGCGGGTGTTGCGAGTGTATTGCTGCTATAATGCCCATGTGTAACGGTATTATGACAGTGGACAGGGATTTTACGGATATGACCCCATGCGGTATGAAATTTACTACACTTGCCGGTTCGGTAGGCGGTGGTGCTCAAAGCCCCGGTTTCCTGGGACACAGCAAATACAACATAGCCCAGAGGAAGTTTTTAAAAGGCGATGGCGGCCTTTTGAGGCTTGTATGGATGCCGAAACGGTTGAAAGAAGAAATCAAAGAAAGATTGCAGAAGAGGGGAGAAGAAATTGGCATACCCGACTTCATTGATATGATCGCCGATGAGACGGTTGGGACTACCGAAGATGAGGTGCTGGAATACATAACGGCAAAGGGACATCCATGCCTGACGATGGAGTCGCTGATTTAGAAACAGTGAAACGTGAAAGGTTAAAGGTAAAATGTGAAAGGTTAAAGGTGAAAACCGAATAGTGAACAGTAAAGGCCGAAGTTGCGAAGTTTAGAAGTTGCGAGGTTGCGTAACTTCGTAACCTCGAAGTTTCGTAACCTCTGAATCAAACTATTCGCTGAATTATAGAAAGGAGAAAAAATGGCGCTTTCCGGAATACAGATATTTAAGCTTCTTCCAAAGACGAATTGTGGTGATTGCAAGTTCCCCACTTGCCTTGCTTTTGCTATGGCGCTTGCGGCCGCCAAGGCTGAACTCGATGCGTGCCCTCATGTGTCTGATGAGGCGAGGGGGCAACTCTCTGATGCGAGCGCCCCTCCCATCAGGCAGGTACTTATCGGAACCGGAGACTACGGGGTAAAAATAGGCGGCGAAACGGTTATGTTCAGGCACGAAAAGACATTTTTTAATAAGCCGGGCATTGCCCTCCTTATTACTGACAGCATGGATAATGATGAAATAGATAAAAGGTTTTTAAAGCTCGGACAATTTCAATATGAGAGGGTCGGTCTAATAATGAGGCCGGAGCTTGTTGCTTTGAAAGAAACCGGAAATAAAGAAAAATTTCTCAATATGGTGAAAAAGGCCGCCGGCGAGCCATATAGCATTATCCTGATATCCTCCGATTCCGGCATAATGAAGGAAGCCCTGGAGATTGCGAAGGACAGGAAGCCTCTTATTTATGCAGCAACTGCGGATGATTACGAGGTGTTCGGCAATCTTGCGAAAGAATTTGCATGTCCTTTGGCTGTGAAGGGGCAGGGGATCGAAGAAGTTGCGAATCTGACAGACAAACTTGTTGGGATGGGTTTAAAGGATTTAGTGATAGATACCGGAACACGCTCCGCTAAAGAAGGCCTCCATGAGCAGATAACCATCCGCAGGGCAGCCCTTTTGAGCAAATTCAAGCCGTTAGGGTTTCCTACCATCACGTTTCCCTGTGAAATGACGAGCGATGCCATGAAAGAGATATTAATTGCATCCACGTTTATTGCCAAGTATGCAGGCATTATAGTGTTGAGTGATTTTTCTGGGGAGTCTCTTTTTCCTCTTCTTCTTCAGAGGTTGAATATCTATACGGATCCGCAGAGGCCTATGACTACGAAAGAGGGCATTTATCCGATCAATAATCCTGACGAGGCTTCACCAATAATGATAACATGCAACTTTTCACTCACTTATTTTATTGTAAGTGGTGAAATAGAGAATTCAAGGGTACCCGGATGGCTTTGCGTTATGGATACCGAGGGTTTGTCTGTTATGACGGCATGGGCTGCAGGGAAATTTGTCGGAGACACTGTGGGCGCCTTTATAAAAAAATGCGGGATTATTGAAAAGATAAAACATAAAAAGCTTATTATCCCCGGTTATTCAGCGTCAATACTTGGCGACCTTGAGGAGGAACTCCCGGGATGGGAAATTCTTATCGGTCCAAGAGAAGCGGCACATCTACCGGCTTATCTGAAGATGTGGAAGTAGCTGGTAGCTCATGATAGTTCATGGCTCATGGCAACTGCTTTAAGGATTTTGCTGTCAGCTATGAGCCAATATGGAGAAAGCCATGTTATTAATCGGTGAAAACCTGAATGTAATGTCCAGGAAGATCGGGGATGCCTTAAAACGGAAAGAACCGGCTCCGATAAGGGAAATGGCCCTTGCACAGGCGAAAGCAGGCATGGATATGATTGATATAAATCTTGGCCCTGCACGGAAAGAAGGGCCGGGACTGATGGGATGGGTAGTTAAGACTGTCCAGGATATGGTTGATCTTACCCTTTCTCTTGATACTACAAATATTGAAGCCATGGAAGCAGGCTTGCGTGCGCACAGGGGAAAGGCGCTCATTAATTCCATATCTGCGCGCCCGGAACGAATCGAGGCGCTCATGCCCCTTGCCGGGGAATATAATGCAGGTTTTGTAGGACTTACGCTTGGGGCAGAGGGCATACCAAGGGATGCCAATGAGAGGGGTTTACTTGCAGCGCAGATTATAGCGGAGGCCGCAAGTTACGGAATACCCGAAGAAGATATCTGGCTTGATCCGATTGTGCTTCCCGTCAATACGCAGCAGATGCAGGTTCAGGGTTGCACTGAATTTATTATGATGCTTGCAGAACTTGCACCCGGCTCAAAGTCAACATGCGGACTTTCTAATGTTTCAAACGGCGTCCCAACCCATTTGAGGGGGATATTAAACAGGACTTATCTTATCATGATCAAGCGGTACGGTATGTATTCGGCTATTGTCGATGCCTTTGATGAAGAGTTGAGGGCGATTGCAAAAAACGAAAAACCGGAGCTTGAAAACCTTGTATACCGTGTAATGGACGGAGATGACGTCGATATATCAGCGCTTTCAAAAGAAGAGACGGAGTATGTGAAGACGGCAAAAGTCCTCCTTGGCCAGACCCTTTACTCGGATTCCTGGCTGGAATTATAGAGGGGTGTGATACGAACCGGATATCCGATTTATACCAATTTGCCATCAATCGCTAAGCAATTTGCCTGATAGCGGGAGCACGCGTCCTCTCGCACTTCCGCACTACACTCCCGACCGTTGTGGGGCTTGCATCGTTTGATGTGCAAGGGCGGAGGCTGTCCGAGGATGTTCATGCCTGCACATCATCCCGTAATGCGGGAACGCTCTGCTTCGCCGCACAATGGTTCTGCGGTCGTTCCGTGAGTCATGCTCAGGGAAGACGCTCCCGTTTTAATTTACCGGATGACGGCGAATCGGCATCAGACCCCATTTTTTAATATCAGCCAAAATTTTGATAAAAATCTTCTTGACAATTATCTTATTCTGTTATAATTATTTTCACATAGTGAAATACATTTTCACATAGTGAAAATCACAATGCAAAAAGACACTGAAAAAGACCAACCTTATTTTATTGCTTCCCTTGAAAGGGGGACCATGGTTCTCGAAACCCTCGCCCGGAATAAGGGACCGCTCGGCCTGGTCGAATTGGCCGTGCTGACCGGAATGACGCCCTCGACGGTGACGCGCTATGTGATGACGCTCGTATCCCTGGGATATGTCATCAGGGATCCGGCCACCAAGCAATTCCGGATTTCGCCCAAAGTACTTTCCCTGGGATTTTCCCTACTGCACAATATGGATTTGAGAACGCGTGTCTCTTCACACCTGCTTGAAGCGGCCCGGCGGCTGAACGTTGGGGCGCAATGCGGGATTCTGGATGGAACGGAAATTGTCTATGTGGAGCGAATTCAGATGAATGCCATCGTCGATCTCGATATTCCCGTGGGTTCCCGCCTGCCGGCCTATTGTACCGCTTTGGGAAAGGTGATTCTCGCCTTTATGGATCGCGAAGAGGCTGAAAGGATCATCCGGGACAGCGATTTGGTTGCCCACACGGCATATACCGAAATAAATCAAGTCAACCTGATCTCATCCCTGGAGGCGATACGGAAGCAGGGTTTTGCCATCAACCGGCAGGAATTGATTTTGGGGAGAAACGCGATGGCAGCACCCGTCTTCCGCAATGGTGCGGTCGAAGGTGCTGTCGGATTTTCTTTCCCGTTCCAGAAAGAAAAGGAAGCGGGCTTTGAGCAGAATCTGGTCGAAATTCTGAAGGATATTTCGAAGAAGGCCTCCCTGACATCGACCCTGTAAAAGTCTTCTTCGGCAAATCCGTTGCGGAGCATCGGGGTCGGTTGCCCGCAAACATACAGAAGGAGGAAACAATGGAAAGGAAATGGAAGTATGCGGTCGGTGTTATTCTATTTGCCGTAGTCCTGGCTGTGGGTATTCCCGTCTTTGCCGCTCCGGACTATCCCAGCAAGCCCATCAATCTCTATGTCGGATTCCCGCCCGGTGGGGTGGCGGGCAATTCAGCCAACTCGGTGGCGCCCGGAGCCCAGGCTAACCTGAAACAGCCTGTCGTCGTCCAGTACAAACCGGGAGCGGGCGGAACCGTTGCTGCCGATTTCGTGGTACACTCCGAACCGGACGGTTATACCCTCATCAATGCCGGAACCTCGACTCTCGCCTACTCCATGTTCACGGAAGGTGTAAAGTGGGGGCCAAAAGATTTTACCGTCATCCTTGGTTATACGGCGTTCAATTATGCCCTGGTTGTCCCGGCTGACGCCCCTTGGAAAACATTCGACGACTGGGTCAAGTACGTCAGGGCGAATCCCGGATTCAAGTACGGAACCTACGGTCCCTTGAGCACGATGCATGTACTTATGGAATGGCTTGCCAAGGAACTGAATTTAAAGATTATTCCCGTTCATTTCAAGGGTGATGCCCCGGGAATGGCGGCGATTCTGGGCGGTCATATCCAGATGTACGTGGCGGCAGGAACGCACTGTGCCCAAGTTAAAGCCGGCAAGCTCCGGACACTCCTGCAGGTTTCCGGAGAGCCCAAGGATGCCAATCCCCAAACCGTAACCCGATTCAAGGAACGATTCCCCAAAGCGCCGATTGAAGTCTTCAATCTTCCCATCGGCATTTTCGGTCCCAAGGGGATACCCGCACCCGTTCGTGCCAAGTTGGCCGAAGCCTTCAAGAAATCCGCCAAAACCGAAGCCTGCGCAAACGCCCTGTCACAGATGAATATGACTGTGGAAATCGTTGAGCCGGAACAATTGGAGCGGGATCTGGCGTCCGCTAATGAGAAACTCGGCAAAATGGTTCGTGAACTCAAACTGAAAAGGTAAAATGAGGAGACGTTGCCATGAAGGCGGAATATCTTAGTTCTATCGCTATCGTAGTGATTTCCTTCCTTGCTTGTGCCGGCGCCGGTAAGTTGGGTGTCGGTCGGATCGGAAGCCCCGGACCCGGTTTTTTCCCTTTGGTCCTGGGAGGGACGACAGGGATTCTTTCGCTCATTATCCTATTCAGCAGGCTTTGGAAGGGAAGAAAGTTTACTGCAGCGCAGTCGCGGGTGTCTGCCGGTGTGGTGATTAAGGTCGTCTGCATCCTCGCAGCCCTTGTTGCCTATGGATTCTTCGTAGAAAAGATCGGTTATGTTTTAATCACCTTCATTATCTTCGGCTTTCTTTTGAAGGTGGCAGGTACCAAGAAGTGGAGTTTCGTTGTCGGAGGAGCTGCTGTCGTAGCGGTTGGAAGTTACATCCTCTTCTCCTGGCTTTTGGGTGTTTCCCTGCCGACGAGCCCCTTCGGGATTTAAGGAGGCGATATGGACATTTTCTCCCATATTCTCTACGGTTTCCAGATTGCCTTGATCCCGGTCAATATCCTTGCCTGTTTTGCAGGCGTTATCCTGGGAACTCTTGTCGGCGTCCTGCCGGGTTTGGGGCCGGTTGCCACCATGTCCATGCTCCTGCCGATCACGCTTAAGATGCCCCCCGTTACCGCCGTCATTATGCTCTCAGGGCTTTATTACGGAGCGCAGTACGGCGGCTCCATCACATCCATCCTTGTTAATGTCCCCGGTGAAGCGACCACCGTCGTTACCTGCCTCGACGGGTACAAGATGGCTCAGAAAGGGCGGGGCGGTCCGGCACTTGGCATCTCCGCCATTGGCTCCTTCATCGGAGGTACGCTCAGCCTGATCGGGGTCATGTTTCTGGCAGCGCCGATCGCATCATTTGCCTTGAAGTTCGGCCCTCCGGAATATTTTGCCATTTGTTTTCTGGCCCTGACGATTGTGACCTCTCTCGCGGCTAAGTCGACACTGAAAGGATTTGTCATGGCCATGCTCGGCATGCTTGTGGGCACGGTGGGCATGGATCTGGGGACCGGGATGTCGAGATTTACTTTCGGAATTCAGACGCTCGCCGACGGAATCGGCCTGATCCCGGTGATCATGGGCCTTTTCGGGGTGGGCGAAATCTTGCTAAATGTGGAGAAGCTCGTCGGCATGAACGTAGGGGACACCAAAATCGGGAAGATATGGCCTACGGTCAAAGACTGGATCGACAGCCGCTGGGCGATCCTGCGGGGGACCGTGATCGGGTTTGTCCTCGGACTAATCCCGGGAAGCGGGGCGATCATTTCTCCCTTTGTCTCTTATGCAGTGGAGAAAAAAATCTCCAAACACCCCGAGAAGTTCGGCACGGGGGTCATCGAAGGGGTGGCCGGCCCGGAGACGGCCAATAACGCCTCTTCTCAGGCCTCGTTCATTCCGCTCCTATCCCTGGGTATTCCCTCCAACGTAGTGACCGCCGTCCTGTTGGGGGCGTTGATGATTTACGGAGTCGAACCGGGCCCGCTGCTTGTGGCCAACCGTCCCGACATGTTCTGGGGCGTCATCACCAGCATGTACTTGGGAAACGTAATGCTCGTTGTCCTCAACATGCCCCTGATCGGCCTATGGGTGCAGATACTGAGAATCCCTTACCGGCTGCTTATGCCTTTGATCCTCCTGTTCTGCCTCATCGGTGTTTACAGCATCAACGGCAACGTGGTCGAGGTCTGGATTATGGCCTTATTCGGGCTGATCGGCTACCTGATGAATAAATGCAGCTATGAACCGGCGCCGTTCGTAATGGGACTCGTCCTGTCGCCGATCGTGGAAGATTCCTTTCGCCAGAGTCTTGTCCTTTCCGATGGAAGCTTCCTGATCTTTTTCACGCGGCCGCTTTCCGGTGTTCTCATGCTTATCTCCGTTGCTGTCCTTGCCGGTTATTGTGTTCCCCTGTTCAAACGGAAAATCGAAGTCATAAAAGAAAACGTAGCAGATTAAAAACAAATATGAAGGAGGTTCTATGATAATACTGATCAAACATGCGCGCATTTTTGCTCCGGAAGATCTCGGCGCCCGGGATGTCGTCATTCTCGGTGAGCGCATCGTGGCTATCGGCGAAGATCTGACAAAATGGGCGGATATTGAGGGAACTCAGATCATTGAAGGAAAAGGATTTTACCTTGTCCCCGGATTCGTTGATGCCCATGTCCATATCCTGGGCGGCGGCGGCGCAGCGGGCTTCGGCAGCCGGGGTCCTGAGATGACGTTCAGCGAAGCCGCGCTGGCGGGCACCACAACGGTCCTGGGCTGTGTCGGCGCTGACCAGATAGGACGGGACCTTTGGGGTTTGTTGGCCAAAACGAAGAGCCTGGAGTTTCGGGGTATGACGGCGAAGATGCTGACCGGCGGCTTCGATTGGCGGATTACACTCACAGACAGCATCATCAAGGATATTTTTGCCATCGACAACGTGATCGGGGCCAAAGTGGCCATTTCCGACCGCAGGTCCTTTCATCCGACGCAGGATGAACTCAACCGGGTCGTTGCCGATACGATGCACGGGAGCCTCCTGTCCGGAAAGGCGGGGGTGCTTCAGGTCCACGTGGGCGATCTGGATAGCGGAATCACGCCTTTGATCAGAGCGGTCAAGGAGACCGGTGTTCCTATCAAACATATCTGGCCAACCCACTTCAACCGTAACGAGCTGTTGATGGAACAGGCGCTCGATTGGACCAGGATGGGCGGGACTGTGGATTTAACGCCTTCCATTGCCCCTCCTAATTTCAAGCGTGGGACTTTTTCGACCAAGGCGCTGAAAAAGTTCCTGGCGGCCGGGGTACCTATCGACCAGATTACGGTGAGTACGGACGGCGGCGGTGTTTCCACAATTCATGGGTTTGACAAGGTGGAACGCTTTCCCCTTGACCTGCTTTACAAGGAATTCAGGGAACTTGTGCAGACCGAAGGACTGGCGGTGGCAGATGCCCTGAAGGTCACCAGTTCCAACGTGGCCCGCATGATGAAGCTGGAGCGCAAGGGTGTGGTTGCCGAAGGCGCCGACGCCGACCTCATTATGCTGGATCCTGAAACGCTGAAGATCAAACTGGTCATTGTCCGGGGAAAAGTCGCTGTCAGGAACGGAAAAATTATGTTGACGCAGAAACTCGACGTATAGGGTTTTTAGCGTCGTAAATGCTTATAATAAATGAGCTTTAAGGAGGAATGAAATATGTCGGATTATAGGAAGCCTGAAGGAATGTTCACTATTTTACCGCTGCCTTTCACCCCGGACTTTGAGATCAAGGAAGATGTCCTGCTCGAAGCCATCGATTGGGCCGTGGGGGCAGGAGCCAGGGGCATTGTTGCCACGGGCTCCGTAGGCGAGTTCTCTCACCTGGAGCGGGAAGAGAGACTGAGGATTATGGAAATCAGCATTGCCCGGATCCGTAAGCACCCGGGTGTGGACGCCATTGCCATGACGGCGGCGGCGGGAACCCTGGAAACGATCCGCTACACGAAATATGCCAAGGAACTTGGCTATGATTACGCTTTGATTGTTCCCCCCTTCTACTGGAGGGTGGGCGAAGAAGAGGTATACCGGCATTACCGGATGATCGCCGATGCCGTAAAGATTCCCATCATCGTCTATCATAACGCCGTTACGTCCAAGTTCGATATCTCCGTGAAATTTGCGGGAAGGCTGGCGGAAATCCCGGAGGTCGTCGGCATGAAGGAGATGAAGCACGACATGGCCTTCCTTATGTCGCTTTACGCCGCCCTTTCTACGAAACTGAGCATCATGCAAACCTTCCGGGTTTATCTCTATGGGCTCCTGATGGGTGCCGCAGGCGGATCGATCACTTGTTTCGCGCTTCCAGCCTGTGTTCGCATTACGGAACTGTTCAAGCGGGGAGAGATGGCCAAGGCCATGAAAATACAACAGGCCCTGAATCAACTTTTTAAGGGGTCTACGGAAGGATCGGGTGTTCTTGGCCGCATTAAGACGGCATGCTCCATGACGAGCGGCCTGGATTTCGGGCCGCCCCGGCCGCCATACATAGCGCCGGATAAAGAAGAGATGGCGATCCTCCAGGCCAACTTTGATCACCTGACTGATGTTATGGCATCGGCAAAATAGGGTTAATTTTAAAATAAGATCAGGCATTATTTACAGGGGTTGAATGGCATGGCTATAATACAAAGGGGTATTTTCATGCGATGAACCGATATGAGAATTTATTTGAACCAATAGCCATCGGAACATGTGTGATCAAGAACCGTTTTGCCATGGCGCCGATGGGCCCGGCCGGGTTGTGCGACAGCGACGGCGCCTTCACCGAGTGCGGCATCAACTACTATGTCGAGCGAGCAAAAGGTGGCGTCGGGTTGATTATTACCGGTATGAGTTTTGTGGAGAATGAAATCGAAAAGCATACAAAGGGCGCCATGGCCTGCCCGACGGCAAACCCCATGCTTTTCATCCGGATGGCACGCACGTTGACCGAACGCATCCACGCCTATGATGCCGGAATCTTCCTTCAGTTGTCGGCGGGGTTTGGCCGGGTATCCACCCGGGTCAATCCCGGCGAAAAGCCCGTGGGGCCGTCCGCCATTCCCCATCGCTGGATTGACGGGTTGATGTGCCGGGAACTGACGGTTGATGAAATCGGAACCATCATCCGCAAAACTGTCGAATCGGCGGCGATCGCCAAGAGGGCCGGTTTTGACGGTGTCGAGATCCACGCCTTGCACGAAGGGTATCTCCTCGATCAATTCGCCATCGGGCTCTTTAACCGCCGGACGGACAAATATGGCGGATCGCTCTCGAACCGGATCCGCTTCGCCGTGGAGATTGTTCAGGGCATAAAGATTGCCTGCGGCGCCGATTTCCCTGTGTCCATGCGTTACAGCACTAAAAGCTTCATCAAGGAACTGAGGCAGGGTGTTGTTCCCGGTGAGGCCTTTATTGAACGAGGGCGAGATCTGCCGGAGGGTCTGGAGATTGCAAAGATGCTGGAGGAAGCCGGGTATGACGCCCTCGATGCCGACATCGGCAGTTATGATTCCTGGTATTGGAGTCATCCACCCATGTATCAGCAAAAAGGTCTATCTCTTCCTTTTAACGAAGCGCTTAAGAAAGTCGTCAACATCCCGGTCATTACGGCCGGACGGATGGATGATCCCGATCTGGCGAGTGCTGCGGTCGCCGGTAAGCAGACGGACATGATCGGCTTGGGCCGACCTCTGCTGGCCGACCCTTATCTTGTGGATAAAATCCGCGTAGGCAAAATAGACAAAATCCGTCCCTGCCTGTCCTGCCAGGAAGGTTGCATGGGTCGGTTGAAAGCTTTTCTCACTATTTCCTGCGCGGTTAACCCGGCCGTCGGCCGGGAAAGAGAATATGCCCTTGCCCCCGCCGTAAAGAAGAAGAAAGTGCTCGTTGTGGGCGGCGGCGTGGCCGGTTGCGAAGCGGCGCGCGTTCTTGCCGAACGGGGGCACAATGTGGTGTTATACGAAAAAACCGGCCAACTGGGCGGCCACCTCATTCCGGGCGGCGCCCCGGATTTCAAGGGAGATGACCGGGCCCTGGTTATCTGGTACAAACAGGAACTGGAAGAACTTGGTGTTCATATCCGTTACCATGCTCCCGTTACTGCCGGGATTGTGCGGGCTGCCAAGGCAGATACCGTCCTGATTGCAACGGGATCGACGCCGAAAAGCATCCCGCTCGGCCATCAAGAAAAGATTCTTATTGCTGCCGACGTGCTTACGGGAAAGACTGATCCGGGTAATTCCGCCGCAATTGTCGGCGGCGGCCTGGTCGGCTGCGAACTGGCCCTGATGCTTGCCAAACAGGGGAAAAAGGTGACGGTCGTGGAAGTCCTGGATGAAATTTTGAGTGTCGGCGGTCCCTTGTGTTTCGCCAATCGGGACATGCTGGCGGATCTTCTTCGCTTTCATGGTGTGGATGTGCGCACTGCAGCTAAAGCAGTGGAAGCGACTGAAAAAGGTCTGATTATTACCGGGGGCGGCCGGAAAGAAGAAATTTCCGCCGACTCCGTGATTATAGCGGTAGGCTACGATTCTGATCGCCGCCTTTACGACGAACTCCTGCGTGACATCCCCGAACTATACCTATTAGGCGATGCGCGCCGCGTCTCGAATATCATGTACGCCATTTGGGATGCCTTTGAAGTTGCGAGGAATATTTGATGCCAAGTCGCCTTCATTCGCTCATCTTTGTTATCTCCTCCTCGCACTCCTCGACGTATGTCTATGCACGCCTGCGTCGGCTCGTCGTCGCTGCTTCGATGCGCTATTGAATGCAACCTGGTATGAATCCTGAAATCATCGGCTTTGGTCTACGGCAGTTGGTTTTGCTGGCCACAAGAAACAGCTGTTTTTGCTGTTTCAAGCAGTTTTTCAACCTGGTAATCGGATTGTTCGGATATATACATGAGCAATTTGACTGCCCTGAAATTGGAAAGAAATTTGTTCGATGCATCTTGTGCCGACAGGGAAGGGTCTGAAAAGTTCTTAACGGTTGAAACAACGAAAATCCACCCCATAAGTTGTTCGAAAGATTCCTTATTGAACCAGAGCGCTTCTTTATAACGGTTTACCTGCAGAAAATGCCGGACTTCCGGGTCTGAAAAAAGAGATTCGAGCAATGTAATGATCTGCTCTTCTTTTAATACATTAAGGCAGGACTGATGGCTTGTGAGGATTTTAATTGTCAGCAACGACCATAGGGACTGTTCTTCGTCATAACCACACTCTTTGAACGTATCGGCGATAATGAGACCAAGTTTCCATTCGTCAATCCAACTCCGGCTTAAGGCAGGCTGATCAGACTCGTTATCAACGATGCGCCCTAATCTGTGGACAAACAACCATCCGAAAATGGTGTATAAAAAGTTTTGTTTATCATCCGAATATGACCGGATATATGCAATAGCGTCTTTACACTGTTCTTCCCGGGGATCTATACAACCGTCCTGTATATGCGGCAGTTTAAAAATAACTTCAGCAGTGCGTCTTATTTCACGGGCAATTCCTATCTCATCTCCTGAGACATTGAGGAATTGTCTGATTTCACGGAGCAGGTTTGCCGTTTTCCCCTCAATTTCATCCATGAAAGCATCAGGAACGGTTTTATATTTTTCTTTTAAAACATCGTCATATATTTCAATATATCTTTTCAGGGTGTGAGCGTTTACAAGTTCGCCGAAACTTCGATGAACAGGTTGCAGAAATACCTCCCGGAGCGCCTCATCTATGTTTGGAACCCCCCGTCCGTTGAGATATGAAGCAAGTGACGCATAATGTTGTCTTTCATTGTCCTGAATTTCATAATAATCGATAAATACATGGTAATCGTAAGGACCCAATTCCATGAAAAGGCCTTTATCAAATAATTCCCTGTTTTTTCTGATATATTCAAGGTTAGTTATATGATCTTTAAAAATGATGAAATAATTGTCCTCTGTATTTAGTTTCAGCGCATTTCCTAAATTTTCCCGAGACAGTACCCGTGTTCCATCCTGACCTTTTTTTGCCGAATATGCAACGGAAGTTTTTATCCAACCCTTTGTGCCGTTGTTTCTGTTGTTGTAGAGAACAAGGGTGCGCTCATTGTTCCATCTGTTTGAAAATGCAAAAACGTCCTCATTAACATTTCCTTGTCCGGTGAAAAAATCATACAGGAAAAAATTTTCTACACCTGCAAAGAGGTGTCTCCTGTGTAATAGAGGAAATATTTCTCTTTCATGGCGCCGGACAAGATTTGTGTCGGTTTTTTCATCCCAGTAAGCCCTGCTGTATTCCATCCCGTATTTTTCCGTATATCCTTCAATCTGGCCATGGCCGAACATGGGGAGACCCGGCATGGTTACCATCATTATGCAGATACCGAAATATTTCCTGTCTTTCCCGAATTGTTCAACAGCTGTTTTTTCATCAGGGTTGTTCATGAAGTTGACAAGTCTTTTCAAAATTTCCGGATCGAACTCAAGAATGTTTTTCATGACAGTGCGGTATTTTGCGTTGTCTTCATCTCTCAGGATATTCATAAAGGCGCTGTTATATACCCTGTGCATCCCGAGTGTGCGAACGAAGTAACCTTCGAGCAGCCAGAATGCTTCCGCCATCAGCAGGGTATCAGGCGCCTCAGCGGCAATACGGTCTACTACCTCCCGCCAGAATTCGTTCGGCATCAATTTATTGAACTCATCTTTTGTCAGGCCGTGCTCTGCCCTGGTTGGTATTGCTCCTCCCTGACCCGGTTCAGGGAACCAAAGTCTCTGGTAGTGCCTTTTTGTTAATGTCATGGCTGCATCAAACCTGATGATTGAGAATTTGCGGGCCACGTGAAGGATTGTCCGGATCATGGCTTCACGGACTTCAGGTTTAAGATAATTCAATTGTGCCGTATCGTTCCAGGGCATGCTGGTACCGTCGTTCCCGTGATAGATGTAAGTTTCCCGTCCTGTGTTCCGGTCGAGCCTTTTGAACACCACTGCTGCATCCGTTTGGTTGAAATAGTTGTCCTCGATGTAGATGCTTGTTTGCCCATCCGGCGAGAGGTCGTGTTTGTTGAACGAATACCAGGGGAAAGGGTTATGGTTGAGCGAAATGAACCAGTCCGGATGTTCGGTTGTCCATTTTGAAGAAATTCCTGTATGGTTTGGCACCATATCGCTGGCAAGGCGGATGCCCCGTTTCCATGCCCTTGTTTTTAAATCCTGGTATGCATCTTCCCCTCCCAGGTCATTTGAGATAGAATAGTCAAAGAGTGAGTATGCAGACGAAACAGCCTCAGGATTACCGCATAGTTGTTTGATTTTTTGTGATGCAGGGCTTCTCTCCCAGACTCCTATGAGCCATAATCCTGTAAAGCCCTGTCTTTGAAGGATACTCAGTTCTTCGTCCGGGATTTCATCGAGACGTGTTATCAGGCGCCCGTATTTTTTTGATAATTGATCTGTCCAGACATAGATATTCTTGGCAATCAAAACAAGGCGCGGCATCCAGTCGAGATCAGTGCTGAAATGCTCAGTTTCAAGTTCGGCGCCTGAACTGATAAAACTCATGACTGCCAAAGGTCCGGGCCCTGTAAAGGCGATCTTCTCTTCTTCCTTTATCAGGTCTAGACTGCCGAGGATTCTGTACTGAAATTTTTGCAGTAAATAACCCCAGTGCTCCCTGATATATTCAATCTGTCCCGGCAGGGAATAGGGTATTGCCACAGCAGGACTGCGGAGCATATCGATGAGATTTTGATTATCCGGGCCGAAAGGAGGAGATTTTTCGAAGAAGTTCTTTAAGCTTGATATGACTTCCAGGTATCCTGTTCCCTGTTTCAGGGTTTTATCATTAAAAAGCTCAGCAAAAGGCAGGAGGGCCGGATTCATATTGGTGAGCCAAAGCAGGATCATTTCCTCCAGAACAATTAATCGGTTAGGGGTATTCGAAGTGCTGCCTTCAAGGTAGTGTTCGATATCGGTTTGGTGTTTGTATATCGATATCGGTGGAAACTCGTTAGTAAAATGGTACAGCGTTGTGTCAACTATCTTTTTTCCAGGATGTTCATAGAGCCAATCAAGGGCCTTTTCCGTTACTTTCGGGTCGATCTCTTCCCGGTATAAGGCCACAATGTAATGGAGAACTTCATCAATAAGGCCCATTGCGTTGATCTGTCCTGCCTTTACTGACTGCTCCGGAAAGGCAACAAGGTCCTTTTTCCGGTTGATTTTTTGTGCGAACATGCGTGCAGCGTGAAAATTTGCGAAGACAACATTACCGCTCAGAGTAAAAAGGGCATCATCAAATTGGTAATGATCCCTTGCTTTGCGGGAGATGTGAAATTCCATTATATATGAAGGAGACATTGTGCAGTCACATGCTACCACAGGGAAAAATTTGAGTCAACTGACGAAAAGAAAACAAAAATAATTGTAGTAATAAACAGTCCCTTTTATTAAAATGTAATTCATGAAAACAATGAAGACCAAAGACAGAACGCTTTTTGATTTATTGATAGTTACAATTCTGTCAATATTTTTGGCCGTAATAAGTTTGTCGATCCACTTCATCGAAAAGGTTTACGATTACTTCGTTGAACACTCCATTTTAGAATTGGCCGAATTTTCTACGAACTTTGTTTTTTTGTACCTGATGGGGCTTACGTGGTTTGCGTTATATCGCTGGAGAAGATCTGAAAGGGGGCGCATAGAACTTGAAAACGTGATTTCAAGCATCAATAATGATGTGCTTATTGTCTCCGATCGCAACAGAAATATATACATGTGTAATGATTCTATAGAAAGAATGCTTGGTTATAAAGCGGATGAAGTAATTAATAAAAAGACGGATTTTATTTTTTTCGATACGCAGGCATACCCGGAACACTGGCAGAAAATATATGAAGCATTGGAAAAAGAGGGGTTCCATGTGGAGCTTGCTACCGGGAGAAAAAAAGATGACACGCCGATCCCCCTTGAAATCATTACCTGGAATTTAAGCGGTCGTGATGCCGGTGCAGTCCAGCTGCTCAGGGATATTACAGAACGAAAGAAAATGGAGGACAAGCTGAAGATGTTGTCTCTCCTGGATGAGTTAACGGGTCTTTATAACAGGAGAGGTTTTTTTGCACTTGCAGAACAGCAGTTAAAGCTTGCAAAGAGGGCTAACAGGGGCCTTCTGCTTTTTTATATCGACCTTGACCGCATGAAGTGGATTAATGATAATCTTGGTCACAGTGAGGGCGATCGGGCTTTGGTTGAGACTGCAGATATATTCAGGAAAGTATTCCGGACAACAGATATTGTCGCTCGAGTTGGAGGGGATGAATTTGCAATTATTGCGATTGAGGCAATCAGGGACGGCATTGATGTCATTAAGGACAGGATTCAAAAATGTATAGAAACGCAGAATTCGATTTCCGAAAATAAATATGAGCTTTCGCTCAGTATCGGCGCCGTCTATTACGACCCGGAATCCCCATGCTCTGTTGATGAACTGATGAAGCAGGCAGATGGATTAATGTATGAACACAAACGTAGTAAATACAACCGGAATGCTGAAAGGTAAAAATTATGCTTAAAATCCTTCTATCTTTAAAAAATCCTTCAAATGATATTGTTTCTGTTTTATCTGATCATGAAATAGACAGGTTGGGCGATAGCGATAGCAACCATCTCATCAAGACAGTTTCTGACAGTTGTTATAATCTGATTCTCCTTGATTGGGGTATTGATATTCTCCCTTCCATTAAGAACGCTGATCCGAGGGCAGAAATAATTATCTTAGGTGATGGAAACATTGATCCTATAGAGGCTGTCAAGCGGGGAGCTTCAGCGTATTTTCCATATCCTGTTGATTCTAAAGCCCTCCGGGGAATGATAAATACCATAGAAGACATGTTCGGGATGCGCCGTGAAACGGCCGAACTGGAGAGGCTTCTTAATTCAAAGTATACCTTTGCCGGCCTTGTGGGAAGAAATCCGGAGATGCTTGAGGTGTTCAGCTTTATAAGACGTATTGCTCCGTATTATAAAACCGTCACTATCATGGGCGAAACCGGTACAGGCAAGGAACTTATCGCAAAGGCCATTCATTCGCTGAGCCCTGTTTCTAACGGGCCTTTTGTAATATGTAATTGCGGCGGATTAATTGAAGGGCTTGTTGAATCTGAGTTTTTCGGTTATGTCAAGGGTTCGTTTACCGGCGCTATCAAGGACAAGACAGGTCTCTTTGAGGCTGCGAACGATGGAACGATTTTTTTGGACGAGATCGGAGAATTACCCTTATCTTTCCAGCCGCATCTTCTGAGGGTGCTTCAGGATGGTGAAATAAGGCGGGTTGGAAGCAATCGACCATTCAGGACAACATGCAGGGTAATAGCAGCTACAAATACAGATTTATTAAATGAGGTAAAAAATGGCAGATTCAGGGAAGACCTTTACTACAGGTTAACGCCTATAACCATCCAGGCGCCGCCCCTCCGTGAGAAAAAAGATGATATTCCCTTGTTGTGCAGGTTTTTAATAGATAAATTCAGTCGCCGAACCGGAAAGAAGGTTTTCGGCATATCAAGGCCGGCACAGATTGTCCTCATGTCACATGACTGGTTGGGGAATATAAGAGAACTTGAAAACGTTATCGAGCAGGCAGCCATGCTTACACCGGAATCGTTTATTCGTCATGATGATCTGCCTCCATACCTGCGAGAGATAAAACACAGTGTGCCCTCCATTCCAATATCACTTGATGAGGTTGTAAAAAGACATATCGAAATGGTACTCCGACAATGCAAAGGGAATAAGACAAAAACTGCGCATATGCTGGGGCTAAGCAGAAGGGCACTGGCAAGGAAGATGAAAAAGCATGGGATATAAATCTGCCAAAACCGCCCACCTGTAGTTATTGATATCTGCCAAAACCGCCCACCTGTAGTTATTACAGAAAAAATAAATAAAAATAACAGTTAAGTATCAACGGTTTTGATGTACGGTCTTTGGCACGCATAATGCATATTAATTTGTATTATGAAGCTTCATTTACCTTTTACCTTTTACCTTTCACCTTTCACCTTAAGCTTTAACAGGGGTTTTACGGTAATAGAAGTCCTTATAACACTCCTTGTTTTTGCGATAGCCATGATAGGCATTACAAATATGCGTGCGCTGAGTCTTAATGGAAGTTTTTTTAATAAGGATGCTACAACTGCTTCTTCCTTAGCACAAAAGAAGTTGGAGGAGCTGAAGAATACACCATATAGTTCGATTGCTTCAAGCAGTTCACAGCAAAACGGCATGAATATTTCATGGACAGTTGTTCCCAATTCAACAACGGTTACAGATGGCGGTACAACAGTAACATATAATTTTAAGGACGTTACGGTGAGTGTGACATGGAAACAGGAAAAAATAGAGTTGTTTACAGTTATATCAGAGATATAAAAGGATTAAGCATTATTGAGCTCATGCTTGGAATCTTTTTAAGCTGCATTATCCTGTTTGTTTCTCTGGATGTTTTAAGCTCTCAGGACAAGGTTTTTAATATGCAATATGATATTTCCGATTCCCAGCATAATATAAGGATTGCAATGAGAAGATTGTCAAATGATCTGATGGCAGCGGGTTTCGGGAAGCCTTCATGGACGGCAATAGACGGTTATAGCGACATTAATTTTTCCGTACGTTACAGCGGAGGAAATCTTGATATCGTGGGATGTCTGGATGCTCCCAAGGGTCATCTTGCAAGCAGTGTAAGCACCGGTGCAACTGCCGTTACTTTAAAAACAGGGGAGGGAAGCAACTTCAATACAACAGACAGGAGCGATATTAAAATCGGCGATGGGGAAAATGCAAAAATCATAAATATTTCCGGTGATACACTGACAATCGATGCAGACCCGACTCTTTCCGGCAATCAGGCTTTGTCTTACAGTTATACTGCCGACACGGAAGTGTATATTGTAAAATGGGTTACGTATTCCGTTGACAAGAGTGATGTATCTAAGCCTGTATTGAAAATTGATGAGCATCGAGGGGCAGATGCACAAACAGTTGCCGAATATGTGGATAGTATGAGTATTAATATCTCAGGGAATACGGTTGATCTTACACTTACAGGCAGGACAAAAAATCCGAGTAAAACAACCGGTCAATACGTTGCAAGCGAGATGTCAAATAAGATTATCATGAGAAATATACAATGAAACTGAAAGTATTACACAATGAAAATGGTATGGTTTTGCTGACCGTTATGGGTTTTATAACCGTTTTGTTTATTACGGGCATTGCCGCCAATCATAATGTGAATTCAGACATTTCCGGGGTTGTTAAACATATGTCGAATACTCAATCCCTGTATGTTGCTGAAGCAGGGGCGGCACGGGCTAAAGCGGAGTGTGTCGCAAGGTATACTGCAAAGAATTGGGGAAGTTTTACCGCACTTCTTAAGGGCATTGATAATACCGGCGGAACATCCGATGATGGAATTCTTTCCTTCGGGAGCGACGTAACTTTTCATGGAGGTTCATATACTGTAAGGGTAATGAATGACTCTAAAGATACCGGTGGGGCATATAGCGACACAAATGACACTTTAGTTATTGAGTCTGTAGGAACATACCGTGGTTCTGTTACAAAATTGAGAGTTATGATCAGAATGAACAAAGCCCCTGCCATTGATAGTTCGGTAACGCTTCTCGGTGAGGCGGATACATCTTTTTCAGGGACGTCTTTTCTCGCCGATGGCAGGGATTACAGGTTGTCCGACGGGACAACCCCGACAGGCACGTATGACAAGTATGCCATAACCACATTCGATGGGAGCAGTAGGACGGGTGTGGTAGATTCTTTGGACAGTGCTCAAAAGAATAGAATACTCGGTCTGGGATATGACTCCGGAACGGGTCCCGTGACACCAAGCGTTGGTATTTCAACAAGCTTTACGTCTGATGATCTCAGGTCTTACATCGGTGTGGCTAAGAATATCGCGGACAACAAACTTACCAATCCTTCCACTCTGAACGATGTTGCACTCGGGACTACGGAGAGCCCTAAAATAACCTATATTTCAATAACGGACAGTACTTCCATAAAGATTAGCGGAAATACATCGGGAGCAGGCCTGCTTGTCATTGAAGGCGGCAATCTTGAAATCACCCTGAACGGAAACATGTCATGGATAGGGATGATTGTTGTTCTGGGCCGAAGCGTGGGTTTCAAACAGACCGGCGCCGGATCGTTGAAAGGCGGTTTAATCGTATATGAAGATAATAACCCGGATACCGGGAAGGAACTTGAGCTTGGGGGTAATTTCGAAATCAAGTACAGCAGCGAAGCAGTCTCTCTCGTAAACAACATGGTCGCAGGTAAACAGAAATATACCGTAGTTTCGTGGCAGAAAATCAGTTGAAACATGAAGGGGAGCGTGGAGCACAGAGCGGAAAAACTCAGGGCGTGAACATAGAACATAGAAAATAGAGCTTTGAACGTACAAATTACAATATTTGACAGGCATTACGCCTGTTTTTTTATGTTAGTGCACATCTTGTATGGTGTATAATGGTTTAGAGGAAAAACATGGCATACAGAATAGGTGAGTTGTTGGTAAAAAGATCATTAATCAGCGAGCGGCAACTGAATGAAGCGCTGGAATTGCAAAAACAGGAAGGCATCAGGATTGGCGAGGTTCTTATAAAGATGGGTTTGGTTTCTGAGAAGGAAATCCTCAAGACATTATCGGAACAATTCGGGATACCCCTGATAGACATGGAACACACAAAGATTAAAGAGAACATAATAAATATAATCCCTGTGACTACTGCGCGCAGGTATTCTATTATGCCTGTGAAAAAGGCGGGAAACATATTGACAATCGCAATCAGCGACCCTACAAGGGCATTTGATTTAAAAGAAATAAGCCTGATAACCGGATGTGAAATCCGTGCCGCACTGACTACTGAAGCATCGATAAACAATGCTATTGAAAGATACTATGAAGGATCCCACTCTATGGAATTGAATAAATTCATAACAGACTTAGGAGTGGAGAATGAGGGTTCCGTAGAAGTTATCGAAGAAGAAGACAGGAAAGATATTGCAATGCTGGAATCCGATGCAAAGCAGCCTCCTGTAGTCAAGATTGTTAATCATATATTTACGGAAGCGATTAAAGAGAATGCAAGCGATATCCATATAGAGCCGGGAGAGGATAATGTCAGAGTGCGTTACCGTGTTGACGGCATCCTTTACGAAATTATCAAGCTTCCCCTGAAGTATAAGGATGGCGTAACAACACGTATTAAAGTCCTATCTAAAATGGACATTTCGGAAAAGCGTCATCCACAGGATGGCAGGATCAAGATCCAGATGACAGTTGAAAACAAAATGAAAAATATTGATGTCCGTGTTTCAACCACGCCGACATTGTTTGGTCAAAAGGTAGTAATGAGGCTCCTTGACAAGGAAGGACTGATGCTCGATTTGAGCCGGCTGGGCTTCGAACCGGGAAGCTTTCAGAGGTTCGAGGAATCCATTTTCAAGCCATGGGGAATGATACTTGTTACAGGGCCAACGGGTTCAGGAAAGACGAACACCCTTTACAGCGCAATAGGCCGGATTAATACACCGGAGGTTAATATCATGACCGTTGAAGATCCGGTGGAGTTTAATATAGCCGGGATCAATCAGGTTCAGGTGCATGAAAATATCGGGCTTACCTTTGCATCTATCCTGCGGTCTTTTTTGCGACAGGACCCGAATGTTATCCTGGTCGGAGAGATAAGGGATAGTGAAACAGCCGAAATAGCGGTGAAAGCATCCCTTACCGGCCACCTGGTTCTTTCTACACTACATACGAATGATGCCCCTTCGGCTGTCCCTCGCCTGATTGACATGGGTATTGATCCATACCTTGTTGCAACATCTGTGATTCTGATTATTGCACAGCGGCTTGTACGCCGTTTATGTATACACTGCAAGGAAGAGGTTGAGGTTCCCCCAAAGGCTTTAATTAATATCGGATTTTCCGAAGAAGAGGCAAATACAACAAAAATTTACAAACCGAAAGGTTGCGACAGGTGTAGTAACACGGGATATAAAGGTCGTGTGGGTCTGTTCGAAGCAATGACAATAAGCGACAATATAAGGAATCATATATTTTCAGGTGTAAGCGCTGCAGAGCTTAGAAAGGTGGCCATAGAGGATGGAATGGTTACGCTGAGGCAGAGCGGTTTGGCTAAGATAAAAATGGGTGTTACAACCATGGAAGAAGTAATCAGAGAAACGTTTTGATTGCAAGGGCAATTGCGAATTGCAAATTGCATAGAGTCGAGATACGAGATACGATCTTTTTATTTTTCCGGCTTTATCCCCGTATGCAGATAGGTTATACCCATGGTAAGCCTGTATTTTTTTACCTGTTCGAAGCCGATTTCTTCCATGATCTGTGCAAATTCATCCGGTGCAGGAAAATTCATTATTGAATCGGCGAGGTAAAAATAAGCGCCCGCATTAGCAGAAAACCTTTTTGCGAGATTAGGCAGGATACGGTTAAGATACGTATGGTAAAGTTTCCTGAATATGGAATTTCGTGAAAATGTCATTTCCAGCACTATTATCTGACCTCCGGGAACTGTAACCCGCAGCATCTCTTTAAGCGCAGATGTTCTGTCAGGGATGTTTCTGATGCCGAAGGCAACACTTGTAACGTCAAATGTGCCGTCATCAAAGGGCAAAGAAACAGCATCGCCCCGGACAAGTTTTACTCTTGCCGAAAGGCCTTTCCCGCCAATCTTTCTTTGCCCGGTTTCAAGCATTGTCTGAACAAAATCAAGCCCTGTAACGTGAATTTCCGGATATTTCGCTGCTGCCATAAGAGCAATATCTGCTGTTCCACATGCTACATCGAGCAGCCGGAAGGTTTGGGAAAAGCGCATTTTTTTAACTGCAAAACGTCGCCATGCGATATCCCGCCTCATGCTTAGGAAGTGGTTGAGAAAGTCATATCTTTTCGTTATGGTAGAAAAGATTTCTTTTACAATTTTTATATGTTCAGTTTGCGTAATAGTGCTGACGGAGGGATATCTATCTTTTGAACGTTTTTTCATTTACACGGTTTTCCTTCAGAGGCTCAAGGATGAATCACTTAAACACTCATTTTCTTGTTTGCTTGTTTTTTTGCCAGACTGCTCTCGATCTTCCTGATGTTCTCTTCGATGGCCTCTATGTAAAGGCTTTTCATACCGGGACGATGAGGCTCGACATATTTATGAATTGAACCCATTTTCTTGAAACGTTCCA